>ULSO01035899.1_pt1 | contig 57692 bp, 42 predicted proteins | sample 1956701 | NCBI WGS metagenome assembly ULSO01 (sample SAMEA4835708, study PRJEB28245) | human gut metagenome | biome: gut microbiome; material: fecal sample | place: Denmark | collected 2008 | reverse complement strand
CTTTTAAGGCGCGCCGCCCTTTTTTATTTCTGCGCGGGAATATATTATTTTGAAGAGCAATAAATTGTTTTGGCGCGGGGCAATAAAAATAATTTTTGGCATAAACTTTATCGCGGGCAAATAAGTTATTATACGTAACCAATTCGGGAGGGGTTTATGCTTAACGATAACATATATAAAGACATAGCGGCGCGCAGCGGCGGCAACGTTTACATAGGCGTCGTGGGACCTGTGCGCACGGGCAAATCGACGCTCATCAAAAAATTTATGACGGAGCTTGTGCTTCCCAACGTCGAGGGCGCCGAACGCAACGAAATGACGGACGAACTCCCCCAGTCGGCTGCGGGGAAAACTGTAATGACGACCGAGCCGAAGTTTGTGCCGTCGAACGCCGCAAGGCTCAAAATAGACAACGCCGAAGTCAGCGTCAGGCTGGTCGATTGCGTCGGCTTTGTCGTGGACGGGGCTTCGGGGTTCGAAGAAAACGGCGCGCCGAGGCTTGTAAAGACGATGTGGAGCGAGCAGCCCCTGCCCTTTGCGGAGGCGGCGGCGCTTGGTACGCAGAAGGTGATAAGCGACCATTCCACGGTGGCTTTGTGCGTTACTACCGACGGTTCGGTGGCAGATATACCGCGTGCAAACTATGTAGAGGCGGAAGAGCGCACAATTTCCGAGCTCAAAAAAATAGGTAAGCCCTTTGTCATAGTGCTCAACTGCGCTTCGCCCGAAAGCGACCGCGCGGCGGCGCTGAGGAAGGAGCTCGAAGAAAAATACGGCGCGGCGGTAATTGCCATGAACTGCGAAAATGCAGGCGAAGCCGACCTTAAAAAACTTCTGCGCGCTCTGCTCTTCGAATTTCCCGTGCTTTCTTTCGACGTTAAAATACCTGCGTGGGTACGTTCGCTCCCCGCGGACAGTTCCGCGGTCGCCGAACTTATAGAAAAGGTGAGGGAGGCGGCGCAGAAAATAAACTGCATGAAAGATTGCTCGGCGTTCGACGACATGCTTTCAAACTGCCGCTACTGGAAGGCGGAAACGGAGGTCTCCATGTCGCTCGCCGAGGGCAAGGCCACCGTTTCGGCGCAGATAGAGGACGGGGTGTTCTTTAAAATGCTTTCCGAAACTTCGGGCGAGGATATATGCGACGAAAGCTCGCTCATGTCCTTTGTTGTGGCGTCCTCGCAGGCGGCAAAAAATTACGGCAAAATCAAGGACGCCTTCGAGTGCGCGAAGATGACGGGCTACGGCATAGTTCAGCCCTCCGACGAGGATATGAGCCTCGAAAAACCCGTCGTCGTGCGACAGGGCGGCAACGTCGGCGTAAAACTCAAAGCCAGCGCGCCCAGCTATCACATTGTTAAAGTCGAGGTGTCGGGCGAAGTCAGTCCCATAATGGGCGCAGCCGCGCAGTCGGAGGAGATAGTCAACGGCATTATGAACGGCTTCGAGACCGACCCGCAGGGAATGTGGGATACAAACCTCTTCGGAAAGTCCCTGAGGGGAATGGTGAAGGAGGGGCTTGCGGGCAAGGTCAACTGCATGCAGGAAGAAACGCGCAGCAAAATGCGCCGCGCCATGACCAGAATGGTAAACGAGGGCAAGGGAGGGGTTATCTGTATCCTTCTTTAAAAAATGCGTGCGCCCCGCTTCATCTGAAGCGGGGCGCACATGTATGTAAGGGCATAAGGGTATAAAAATGCGCCGCCGCGCAACTGCGCGGCGGCGCATTTCATTTTTTACGCATATGCGCCTCGGATAGCGTATTTTTCATGCATATGCGCGCAAAGACATATGCTGAAAATCAGGAATGTCCGCCCCCTCCGTTGTCGTCGCCGAGCTCGGGCGGCACTACTCTGCTTCCGTCGGCGTTGTACGAAGCCGCGTCGTATTTGAGCGACGCGATATATGCATTGTACTGCTCGTCTGTCAGTTTTCTCACTTTTCTCTTTTTGGACATAAAAAACCTCCGTGCGATATATGTATCAACATAATTATGTACACGGAGGAGTTTTTTATTCGTATGCGCCGCGGCGCAGGTTTTATTTAAACGGCTCTGACGCGCAGAACGCCGTCTATATCTGCGATGGCTTTAAGGAGCGACGCGTCTGCCTTGCCGTCAATGTCGATAATGCAGTATGCGTACTCGCCCTTGCTCTTGTCGGTCATGTTGGCAATGTTTATGCCCTTTGCCGAAACGGCGGAAGTCAGCTGCGCAATCATGTTTGCCACGTTCATATGGCATACGCAAATGCGCGCTTCGCCCTCTCTGGGAGCGGAAACTGCGGGATAGTTGACGCTGTTGGTTATGTTGCCGTTTTCTATGTAATCTACGAGCTGTTTTGCCGCCATAACCGCACAGTTGTCCTCTGCTTCGGGCGTGCTCGCGCCGAGATGGGGCACGCATATTGCGTTGGGAACGCCTATCAGAGCCGCCGAGGGGAAGTCGGTTATGTAGCGCGCAACTTTGCCGCTTTCAAGGGCCTGTATGATCGCGTCGTTGTCCACGAGCTCGCCGCGCGAGTTGTTTATGATTACGACGCCGTCTTTGCACTGCGAAATAGTATCTTTGTTGAACATTCCGCGCGTGTCGGGCGTGAGGGGAACGTGCACGGTGATGAAATCTGCCCTCTTATAGACGTCTGCGCGGTCGGCAAACACCTGAACGGAGGAGTTGAGCATTATCGCGTTGTGCGTGGAGAGGTAGGGGTCGACGCCTATGACTTTCATGCCGAGAGCGGCTGCGGCGTTGGCAACCATAATGCCTATCGCGCCCAGACCTATAACGCCCAGCGTCTTGCCCGCGATTTCGCAGCCGACGAACTTGGATTTTCCTTTTTCGACGAGTTTGCCTACGTTGTCGCCCTCGCCCTTTATGGTTTTAACCCAGTCTATCGCGTCGGTTATCTTTCTGCCGCCGAGGAAGAGCTCGCATATAACCAGCTCTTTTACGGCGTTGGCGTTTGCGCCGGGGGTATTGAAGACTACTATGCCCTTTTTTGCGTATTCTGCCGAGGGAATGTTGTTTGTTCCCGCGCCGGCGCGTGCAACGGCGAGCAGCTCGTCGCCGACGGCATAGTCTGCCATTGCGGCGGAACGCACCATTATGCCCTGAGGGTTCTTTACGTCGTCGCCGTATTGGTAATTTGCAAATATTTCGTCAGCGAGTGGGCTGATTGCGTTTAATTTGAGTATGCCTGCCATTTATTTGTTCTCCATTTCAAATTTCTTCATGAATTCGATGAGCGCCTTTACGCCTTCGACGGGCATTGCGTTGTAGATGGAAGCTCTCATGCCGCCGACGAGGCGATGACCTTTCAGGGAGACGAGACCGTTCTTTTTAGCTTCCGCAACGAACTTCGCGTCCATGTCGGCGTTGCCCGTTACGAAGGGCACGTTCATTATCGAACGGAACTCGGGCAGAACGTTGTTGGTATAGAAGGAGGAATTGTCGATAAAGTCGTACAGAAGTCCCGCTTTGTATGTATCTATTTCGTTCATGACCTTTACGCCGCCCTTCTTTTTGAGGTTGCGCAAAACGAGGTCTGCCATGTAGATGGAGAATGCGGGGGGAGTGTTGTAGAGCGAACCGTTCTCGTCCTGCACCTTCCATTTGAGCATGGTGGGGCATATTTTGAGGGGGTCCTGAATGAGGTCGCGCTTTGCTATTACGATAGTAACGCCCGCGGGAGCGAGGTTTTTCTGCGCGCCTGCATAAATTACGCCGAAGTCGGCAACATTAATTTCTCTCGAAAAGATTTCGGAGGACATATCCGCAACGAGCGGAGCTTTGCACTTGGGGAATTTGGAATAGCGCGAGCCGAAAATCGTGTTGTTCGACGTGATGTGAACGTAGTCGGCGTCGGGGCTGTAATTGAGTTTATCTACGTCGGGTATATAGGTGTAAACCTTGTCGGAGCTGTCGCCTATTTTTACCGCTTCGCCGTAAATCTGACCTTCCTGCCATGCTTTCTTTGCGAAGTTGCCCGTAACTATGTAATCGGCCTTGCCGTTGTGCATAAGGTTCAAGGGCACTGCCGCAAACTGCGTGGATGCGCCGCCCTGAACGAAAATCACCGCGTAATCGTTGGGAACGTTCAGAAGTTCGCGCGTAAGGGCTTCCGCTTCCTTGACAATCGCGTCGTAAGCCTTGTCTCTGTGCGAAATTTCGGTTACGGACATGCCCGTTCCCGCAAAATCGAGGAACTCTTTCTGCGCTTCTTCCAGCACTTCGAGGGGAAGGGTGGAAGGACCTGCTGCAAAATTATAAACTCTCATAATTCTCCTTTTGACCGCCTCCGTCTGACTGCAAACGGGGAGCGGCTTGCAATTATTCATATATAATTTATAAAAATTATAAAATTTTCATATAAATTTAAAAAGATAGGATAATTATACAACATTTTAAAAAAATATACAAGTGTTTTGTATAATTTTACTTATAATATTTTAATGCGCGGCGCGAGGCGGCAGCGCCCGCGCCGCGCATCACAGGCAAAAAAGGTGTTGGTCGGCGCATATATCGCCACGTATCGATAAAAAAATTGTCTCAACGGGCAAAAAAATTGCTCTGAAGTATTTACATTTTGATTTTTTTAGTGTAAACTTGAAAAGGAACTATATTAATAATAGTGTTTGCTCCAAGCAAATATGATTTTGCCGCGGCGCACGGCGCACAGGCGGCGCGTTCACTCGCGCAAATTTTTTCGAGGTGTCATTATGGGTATAAACAAAAACGGTTCGGGTCTGACAAAGGCCGATGTCATTCTGACCAAAGTCGATCAGCTTGCTCAGGAAAATAAAACTGTCCGCAGCAAGGTGCAGGAAGTAATTGATTCCTCCATCGACAGGGAGATGGACAGGGAAGCCATCATGCAGAAGATGGAAGCCGACAGAAAAGAGGTAATGCGCGAGTTCGAATATCTGTCCATGCAGATAGAGAGCAGCTATTCCAGCATAATGAAGGGCGGCGTCCGCTCTACGGGGGCTGCCGGCATAGACCTCGACGAGCTTGCGGCAAAGGTCGCCGATAAAATCATCATTCCCCTCAACGAAGTCGATTACGACGCCCTCGCGGAGCAGGTCGCAAAGAAAATTTCGACCGAGCCCGTCGGCATAGATTACGACGTCCTCGCAGAAAAGGTTGCCGAAAGACTGCCCGCGCGCACGGCAGACGTCGATTACGACGAACTCGGCTCTAAGGTCGTCGAAAACATGTATATCCCTTCCGCAGTGGTCGAAGAGCTCGATTACGACGCCCTCGCAGAAAAACTTGCGGATAAAATTTCCGTATCCGACCCCGTTGTGGATTACGACCGCCTCGGCACCAAGGTAGTCGAAAATATGTATATACCCACGGCAGTTACCGAGGAGATAGATTATGACGCCCTCGCAAAGAAACTGTCCGAAAATCTTCCCGCGCAGGAAGTCGTATCAGCCGACTACATAGCGTCCAAAGTCGCAGAGCAGCTCGTAAGCCCCTCTGTCGATACGGAAGCTCTGTCGGAAAGAATAGCGAGCTGCGTGGTTGTGCCCGACACCGTCGGCGTTTCCGTCGATGAACAGGCAATAGCCGACAAAGTTATCGAAAAACTCAATCCTTCTTCGGTTACCGTCGATGAAAATTCGCTCGCCGAAAAGGTCGCTTCCGCAGTTGCGGCAAGCATAGACGGCGACGAAATTGCCGACAGAATTGCAAAGCAGGTCGGCACGATTTCGCCCGAACAGTTCGACGTCATGGTTGACGACGACGGTTGCGATTCGCTCGCGAAAGCCGTCGAAAGCAAGCTCGACTACGATGCTCTCGCCGAAGCTGTTGCCCAGAGATTGGGCAATGTGGGAACGGGTGCGGACGTCGATACAGAAGAACTCGCCCGCGTGCTCTCCGAAAAGCTCAGCGTTACCGCGCAGGTCAACGAGGACGCTCTCGCAGACAAGGCTGCGGCAGTTCTTTCCAACTACATGCCCGAAGTCGATACCGACGAAATTGCAGAAAAAGTTGTCTCCGCAATGCCCGTCGCGCACGTCGATGAAGAGGCAATCGCAAATTCCGTTGCAGAAAAGATTATCGAAAAACAGGAAGACCAGGATTTCGATATCGTCATTGACGAAGAGGGCGTTGACAGAATTTCTTCGGGCATAGCCGAAAAATACGACGCTTCGCTCTCCAAGATACAGGAAGATATAGAAGAACTCAAATCCATGCTGGCTGTCGGCGACGAACAGGCTCAGCCCGCCTGCGGAGACCGCCTCGAAGAAATTCAGCGCGACCTCGACAGAATTAAGGCAATGCTTGCGGCTGGAATGGTTGTAGCCGCTTCGGACGAAATAGCTCCCGCAGAGGCAGTTGCGGAAGAAGAGCCCGAAGAGACGACGGAGGAAGTTGCGGAAGAGGCATCGGAAGAAGCTCCCGCAGAGGAACCCGACGACGGACAGACGCTCGTTACGGTTAGCGACATTGTCGAAAACGAGCCCGCCGAAGAGAGCGCGGACGAAGAGGACGACGTCATCGAAGAGCTCGTCGACGATATAGACGAAAATCCTTCCGAGGGCGAGGTAATGCCCGACGGAATGGACGGCATGGCAGGCGGCGTAGATTTCGCCAACATGATGAAGTACAACCGCTCGTTCATCGCGAGAATTATTCAGGGCACCGACGACCAGAAGAGATATTACGGCAACGTGAAGAACGCGCTTCTTTCCTACAAGAAGGTCAACTCCAATATCTCATGGGGCAACGAGCGCTTCAACAAGGGTCGCGAGACCATTGCCCGCTTCAAGATACGCGGCAAGACGCTCTGCCTGTATCTTGCCCTCGACCCCAACGAGTTCGAAACATCCGTATATCATCACGTCGACGTGTCTGACAACAAGTCGATGCACGGCACGCCCATGATGGTCAAGATAAAGAGCCCCCGCGGCTGCAAGAAGGCTATAAGGCTTATAGACATAATGCTCGAAAGGCGCGACGGCGTCAAGCGCCCGATTGCAGAGCGCGATTACGCGGCGATGTATCCTTACGAAACCATGGAAGAGCTCATCGAAGAGGGTCTTGTAAAGGACGTAAGCAAAAAGTAAATCGACCTGACGCACAAAGGGGGTTCAAACACAACCCCCTTTCATAATGCGCCGCAAAATTCTACATAATATTACAAAAAGGACTATATTTTGAAAGAAAACAACGCTAACGCGGGCGAAAGAAAGCCCCGCAGAAAAAATAATGCCGAACGCGCCGCAAAAGGCGCAAAGGAAAAAAAGGTAAAGGAAAAGAAGCCCGCCCAGCCCAGAAGAGCGCCCGTCAGAACGCGCGGCAGGGTAATTCTTCCGCCCTCCGTTTCGGGCGAAAGACATTCTGAAGACGCACCCGTTCAGAAAAAAGCCGCAAAGAGAGAGCGCAGGGTAAAGAACGCCGTAAAGATAATTTTCCTCGGCGGCGTGGGCGAAATAGGCAAGAACATGACCGCCATAGAGTGCGGCGACGATATAATAATCATCGACGCGGGCGCAATTTTTCCCACCGAAGAGATGCCCGGCATAGACCTCGTCGTGCCCGACCTCACATATCTCATAGAAAATAAAAAGAAGGTGCGCGCCCTCGTGCTCACGCACGGACACGAGGACCACATAGGCGGCGTGCCCTATCTTTTGAAGGAAATGGATATCCCCGTCGCGGGCACGCAGCTTACGCTCGCGCTCGTCGATAACAAACTGCGCGAACACCGCCTCAACAACGTAAAGACTATTACCGTCGCGCCGGGCGGACACCTTCAGCTCGGCTGTTTCAGGATAGACTTTATCAACGTAAATCACTCTATTGCAGGCGCGCTCGCGCTCGCCATTCACACGCCGCAGGGCGTAATTTTCCACAGCGGCGACTTCAAAATAGATTTGACCCCCGTCGCAGGCGAACCCATCGACCTCAAAACGATTGCCGAACTGGGCTCAAAGGGCGTTCTTCTGTACATGGGCGAGAGCACGAATATCGAGCGCCCCGGCTACACCATGAGCGAGACGGTCGTCGGCAGCACGCTCGACAGGCTGGTTGAGGAAAACGCCGAAAGGCGCGTTATCATAGCTACTTTTGCCTCCAACGTGCACAGGCTTCAGCAGATAATCGACCTCGCCGTGCGCCACGGCAGAAAGGTCGCGTTAAACGGCAGATCGATGCTCAACGTCGTCGAGGCGGCGGAAAAGATAGGCGAACTGCACATCCCCGACGGCGCGATTATAGATATCTCGCGCACCAAGAATATGCGCGATTGTGAAGTTCTCATCGTCTGCACGGGCAGTCAGGGCGAGCCCATGAGCGCCCTTCACCGCATGGCAAACGGCGAAAACCCCAACCTTTCGGTGGGGCATAACGATACGATAATAATTTCCGCATCTCCCATACCCGGCAACGAGCGCGGCGTTTACAGCGTCATAAACAACCTCTATCACCTCGGCGCGGACGTCGTATATGAGCGCATACAGAACATTCACGTTTCGGGACATGCCTGCCAGGAAGAGCACAAAATAATGCACAACCTCTTAAAGCCCAGATATTTTGTACCCGTCCACGGCGAATACAGACATCTGATGAAGCATTCTCAGCTCGCGCAGAGCCTCGGAATGAGCGCGAACAATATATTCATTCCCGACCTCGGCAACTGCCTCGAAGTAACTTCCAAGGGCATAAAAAGGCTTGCGGATGTTCCCGCGGGTTCACGCCTCATCGACGGCGAGGGAATTGAGGACGAAAAGGCGTCGCTCGTCATGCAGGACAGGCGCCAGCTCGCGCAGGAGGGCATATTCATAGTATCCGTCTGCGTTTCGGGCGGAGAAGTAATAGGCGAGCCCGTAATAAATTCGCGCGGCTTCGTGTTCGACTTCCACCGCGACTACAACAAGGAAATGCGCGAAGTCATAAACAAGGCAATCGGCGGCTACGACCTCTCCTTAGGTTCTGTGGACGAGCTTAAAAGGACGATTAAAAAGGCGCTGAGGAACTACCTCGTGCGCAAGACCAAGCAGTCGCCCATGGTCGTGCCCGTGGTGGTGGAACTTTAATGGATTACGATTACGCCCACAACGATACCTCCTCGCCCGAACGCCCCTCGCGCACGGCGGGAGTAAATAAACTCAAAGTAAGTCCCCTCGTGCAGGAGATAAGAGAGCGCGCTTTCGCTCGCTCCGTTCCCGTTTCTTCGGACGAAACGTTGCAGTTTATCTGCATTCAGGCGGCGGTCAAGGGTGCGAAAAACATACTCGAAATAGGCGCGGCGACGGGCGCTTCGGGCATAGCGCTTTTGCAGACCTGTTGCGCCTCGCGCCTTACAACGATAGAAAAAAATGTCGCCTTCGCGCAGGAGGCGAGGGACAATTTTGAAAGGGCGGGACTTTCCGACAGAGTAACTCTAAAAGAGGGCGACGCGGCGGAAGTGCTGTCAGAGCTTTCAGGGCAGTACGATTTTATATTTCTCGACGGACCTAAGGTTCAGTATATAAAATACCTGCCCGTTTTGAAAAAACTTATGCCAGTCGGCGGGCTGTTGCTTGCCGACGACGTGCTTTTGTACGGCTGGGTCAACGGCGAACAGCCCGTGCCCAAAAAGCGTGCAATGCTGGTAAAGCATATACGCGAATATCTCGACGCCGTAACGGGCGATGAAGATTTTCTTACATATATAGCCGACGTGGGCGACGGAATAGCCCTTTCGGTAAAACTCAAAGGATAAAGATGAAAGTTGAACTTTTAGCCCCTGCGGGCAACAGGGCAAAACTCAATACCGCGCTCTATTTCGGCGCGGATGCGGCATATATCGGCGGAAAGAGCTTTTCTCTCCGCTCTTTTGCCGACAACTTCGACAGCGAAGAGCTTAAAAGCGCGATAGATTTTGCCCATTCCCTCGGCAAAAAGATTTACGTTACAGCCAATATATTCGCCCGCAACGGCGATATGGCGGCTATGGAAGACTATTTTGCCGCACTGTATGCGGCGGGCGCGGACGCGGCTATAATTTCCGACCCCGGCGTATTCTATGCCGCCAGAAAGAGCGCGCCGCAGCTTTGCGTGCACGTCTCAACGCAGGCGAATGTTACCAATAAGTACGCCGTAAAATTCTGGAAAGAACTGGGCGCGGCGCGCGTAATTCTCGCGAGGGAACTTTCCATAGCGGAAATTGCCGAAATGCACCAATTCGTGCCCGATATCGAGCTCGAAGCCTTCGTGCACGGCGCGATGTGCATATCCTATTCGGGCAGATGCCTTCTGTCCGACTACCTCACGGGCAGACCGTCCAACCGCGGCGAGTGCGTGCAGGCTTGCCGCTGGAATTACAGCGTAAAAAAGAGCGGCTCCGACGGCGGCTGGATGGACGTGGAGGAGGACGACAGGGGCACATATATTTTCAACTCCAAGGACCTCAATATGTCCGCGCACCTCAAAGAGCTCGCCGACGCGGGCGTGTGCTCTTTCAAGATAGAGGGCAGAATGAAGAGCGAATATTACCTCGCAACGGTAATCAACGCCTATCGCCGCTGCATAGACGGCGGTTTTTCCGACATCGTCGAAAATGAACTCTTGACTGCCGCCCACCGCGACTACACCACGGCATACGCCCTTGGCGAAAACCACGCTACCGTCAACTATTCGGACAGTCAGACAAAGGGCGATTGCGACTATATCGCCAACGTTCTGGGCTGTTCGGACGGCAGGGCGCAGGTCGAAATGCGCGGCAGGTTTAAAAAGGGCGATGTGCTCGAAGTGCTTTCGCCCTCCGAAAACTTCAATAAAAGTTTCACCGTTGAAAGCGCATATCTCCCCGACGGAACGGAAGTTGACGACTGCAAGCTCGTTCAGCAGGTTTACAGCATAAATTGTCCTTATTCGCTGTCTGCGGGCGATATTTTAAGACGCAGAAAATGACGCACTTCATGAAGCTGTCGCCCTCGGCGTTTCGCTCATTTGCGGACGGTGAAAAGCGCGTCGAAATGCGCCTTTACGACGAAAAGCGCCGCGCGCTTCGCGTCGGCGATTATATAATTTTTAATTGTGCCAATTTGGGAAGATTGCAGGTTAAAATCGTCGGTATAAAAATTTTTAAAGATTTCAATGAGTTGTACGCGGCATATCCGCCGAGTGAGCTTGGCTATAAAGCGGGCGAAACCGCACGCTCCGAAGATATGCTCGCATATTACACGCGGGACGAGCAGGAAAAATACGGAGTTGTCGCAATAGAGACGGCGGGGGTTAAAGGGGTCTTATAATGGATTACACGGTAAAGAAAATTTACGGTCAGATTAAAAATCGTTCAAAGACGGTGCGCGTTCCCGGCTCCAAGAGCATAACGGCGCGCGCCCTGCTCATCGCCGCACTCGCCGACGGAAAGTCAATGCTGTACGGCGCGCAATTTTCTGACGATTGCCGCGTTTTCGCCGAGGCTCTGCGCTCGCTCGGCATAAAGGTCGAACAGTGCGACGACGGCTCGGTCAACGTCTACGGTTGCGGCGGAAAGATCGAAGCCGACGGGGCAAAGGTCTATGTCGGTTCGGCGGGCACGGCGGCGAGGTTTATCCCCGCAATGCTCGCTTTTTCGGACGGCGAATACACCTTTGAATGTTCCGAGCAGATGAAAAAACGCCCCGTAGGTCCGCTCATACGCTCTCTCGAAGAGTTGGGCGCAAGTTTCACCTTTCTCGGCGAAAAGGACAGCTTTCCCTTTATAATGCGCGGGGCAAAAGCTCCTTCCGATAGCGTTACCGTCAATATCGACAAGAGCAGTCAGTATCTTTCGGGTATACTCATAAGTGCGGTGTGCGCGGGGAAGCCCTTCAAAATCAACGTCGAAGGCAGCCACGGCATGGATTACGTCAACATGACGGTGGATATGATGTGGTCGTTCGGCGTCGATGTAAAAGTCAACGGTTCGCAGTACACGGTCTTCGGCGGCTATGAACCCAAGAGGTACGATATCGAGCCCGATATCTCCGCTGCGTGCTATTTTTATGCCGCAAACAAAATTCTCGGCACAAACATAAAAGTGGGCGGCGTGATGCCGCATACCTTGCAGGGTGATTACAAGTTTATAGAGCTTATTAAAAATTTCGACGGCGGCGAGGTGGATATGTCCTCATATTCCGACCAGGTCCTGACGCTTGCGGCGATAGCGCCCTATTTTTCCGAGCCCACGCGCATATGTGGCGTAGGGCACATACGCGGTCAAGAGTGCGACAGAATTGCCGCCGCGGTAACCAATCTAAGGACTTTGGGCATTCGCGCCGAAGAGACGACCGACGGACTTATAATTTATCCCGGCGAGCCTTCGGGCGGAAGGATAAAAACTTTCGGCGACCACCGCGTGGCGATGTCGTTTGCTGTAACGGGCTTGCGCTGCGGCGGAGTTGTTATAGAGGACGCGGAAGTCTGCTCAAAGACCTTTGAAAATTTCTTCGACGTCCTCGATGATGTCATATCTTCTCTCACGACCTGATCTTTGCGATAAGGTAAAGTCGCAAGGTTAATTTATTAATACAGTTAGCGCAAATAATACAATTAATACATATGTGCGTGCGCGCACGTAAACAATATAATATATAAAAAGTTTACAATCTGTTCCCGTTCGGGACTGAAAAAATATTATTCGCGTTTAATCAAAAGTCGGCAATGTTTTCTGCCGACTTTTTTAAATTTCAGATTTATATAATCACAACACATGCCTTTAAATATTTTGTTTTTGTTAACGTCTAACAAGTAAAGATAATTGTTTTCATAAGTGTTGACAAATTCAGATATCGATGATAAAATAAATAATGACAAAAAATGCGGCAGTCTGCTTGCTTTGCCGTTTGTAAAGGCGATTTTGCAAATCAAAGCAAATTTGTCGCGACAAATATTGGAGGAAACAATGAAAAAGCTAATAAAACTCATTTCAGTATTCGCTCTGGCGAGTGCTGTATGTGTCGGCGTCGGTCTCGTTGCCGGTTGCCAGGGTTGCGGCGATAACGGCAATTCTGAAACGCCCGGTCCCGAGCACACGCATACCTATTCGACGGAATGGTCGTACGATGAAAATCAGCACTGGCATGCGGCTACGTGTGAACATACCGACCTCAGAAGCGAAGTAGGTGACCACGTCGATGAAGATGTGGACGGTTTCTGCGATGTATGCGGTTATGAGGTGGGCATACCTGTTCATAATGTCGGCATATCGATGACCAAGACCGTAAAAGAGTATGTCCTCGACGGTTCGCTTACAGCCAATATCGCCCTTGACGACATAAATGTCAACATCGTTCGCAGCGACGGTACAGACGGCGGTGAAGTAACCGATTACGAACTCAAATTCTATAAGGGTCAGACAGAACTCACCGAAACTGAAATTGCAGCTGCCGGAGCTGGCGCATACAATATCTGGGCAAGCGCACAGGTAGAAGGCGTTACGGGCACGGCTGAAAGTTTTGTAATAGTTTATGTAGTTGATGCGATAGAGAGCATAACTTTCAATGCCGATGCGGCAGGCACGGTTACTACTCAGCAGACGGGAGCTTTGGACAGCATGTCTTCCACATGGACGTTCACGGCTACTTACGCAAGCGGCAATCAGGAAACGCTCACCGCAGAAGATGTAACCATTACCGGCGTTGTTCCCGGAACGGTAACGGACAACGGTGCGGCTACGGTAGAATTTGTTTATACCGATGCAAAGGGTGTGGAGACAACTGTTTCCACGACCGTTAACTATACAGTTACAGCTGCCGGCAGCCAGCAGACAATAGAAAATCACTACAGCTTCGACGCTCTTGCGGCTGCAGTTTCCGATCCTAGTCTGAACACGCTCGCTCTTACTCAGGCAGATTTCACCGGCGTCAACGCATTCATAACCCTTATTCCCGGCGGTACTGTAAATTACAGAGGTCCTTCAAACAACGTTCTCGAAATCAAGAATGAAGCTCTCAGCGTAACCTATCAGGGTACCGGTACTCTTGTAATTCAGGCAAGATCTACAAGTAACTCCAATACTTCGGCTATAGCTATAAAGGGACCTGACGGCAACTACATCGAAGGTACTTATACTTCGGCAAATGTACAGAAGGACGATAACCTCAATGTTTATACTGTAACGGGTGCAATGAATGAAATTTCGTTCATTATCTCGCAGCCCGGTACATACACGTTCTGCACGCTTTCGAGTGTAACTGTCAACGGCACGCCTGTCAGCACGGCAAGAAATACCCGTATCGGAGCAATCGATATGACGGATGTTTTCGGCGGCGGAAGCGAAGGCGGAGACGATACTACCCCTACAATTGAGAACGTAAATATTAATCTTGGGACACTCGAAGCTTACAGCGGTCTCAACACTACAAATAAAACAACTACTCTTGCTCCCAACACGGAAATTGTTGCAGGTAGCGGCGTATCCACTATCGGAACAGCTGATTATACCATTGAATATAGTGCAAAACAGGTTTCCGGTTCTACCGAAAAACCCACGGTAAGACTTAAGTTCGGCGGTGGGGCAGACTTCGTTGCGGGTACTAACGCGCTTAAAATAGTAACTTCTGACGCTGCAACTGTTAAACTTTATATCCGTAGCAGTCCCGACAGTGCATCCAGACAGATTGCGATGTTTGGTGAAGATTACACTCAGATAGGTACTCCGGTAACTATCAATGAAGCTATGGACGGACTTGTTTATGAAGTAACGTTTACTGTTGATGCTGCCGGGACATATTATTTCGGAAGCGTCAGCGGTGGTATCGGTATATACAACATTGTTGTTGATTACGGTGCTTAAGGAGAGTAAAAGCAATGAAAAAAGCAATTAACAGAAAAATTTTAACGGCTGTCGCCGCTGCGGGACTTTCCGCTTCGCTCATACTCGGCGGTGCGCTTACGGCGAGCAGCAGTATCATTTCGCTTGCCGACACAGGCGCAACGCCCGTGCAGAGCAATTATACGATTAATAACACAATTCAGGGCAAAACATATTATGTCGCTCCCGACGCCGTTGCCGGTCAGGGCGATGGCAGCGAAAACAATCCTTACACGGTAGAGGAAGTTATCGCAAGCACAACTCTTCTTAAACCCGGCGATACGGTAATCGTCAAAAACGGCGTTTATACGTTCAGCTATCCTATGAAGGCAACCGTAAGCGGCTCCCCTCAGGGTTACATAACGGTAAAGAAGGAAGATGCCGAAGGCGAAGCGGTTTTCAGCTTCTACGATATGGTATTTGCGAGCACGAGCCGCGGCGTTGAAATAACAGGCGACTACTGGCATTGGGACAGCGTCGATATCCGCGGTGCGGGCGACAACGGCATGTATATAGGCGGCAGCTACAACGTGGTTGAAAACTGCGAGTTCTACGATAACCGCGACAGCGGTCTTCAGCTCGGCAGAAGCTATTCGGAATATGTCAACATAAACGACTGGCCCAGCTACAACCTCATTAAAAACTGCACGTCTTACAATAACTACGATAACGAAACTTATGGCGAAAATGCCGACGGTTTCGCGGCAAAACTTACAGTAGGCTACGGCAACATATTCGACGGATGCATTGCATACCGTAACTCGGACGACGGTTGGGACCTCTATGCAAAGACCGACTCCGGCAACATAGGCGCTGTTATGATTTATAACTGCGTTGCGTTCGAAAACGGTTATATAATGGAAACGCAGGAGGAATTCAACAGTAAATTCCCCAACTACAGAACGGAGTTCGACGAGGTTGATACGAGCGTTTACACGACCCGCGACGGCGACGGCAACGGCTTCAAGCTCGGCGGCTCGGTAATGGAGGGCGACGTATTCCTTTACAACTGCATGTCCTTCAACAACCGCATGCACGGCGTAACCGATAACTCCAACCCCGGCGTTCTCGATATAAAGAACATAACCTCGTACAATAACTCGGCAACGATAGATTTAAACGGCAACATCGTTATGGGGCAGTCGGCGGGAGAAGGCGACAGGTGCGGCAATATCAATATGGCAAGACAGTCGTACAGCTACAACATATTCTCCAACGTTCTGTCTGTAAATAACGGCTCTACTACGCTCACTGCGGACGAATACAGAGGCGCAGCCGAATATTCGTACTTCGATATGGGCGGCGGCAAGGCGAACACCGTTACCGAATGGGTGGATGCTTCCAGCAACACAGAAGCATATGCTCAGAAAGGTACATCCAAGGATGCCGTAACGGCTGATGCTTTCGAAGCGCTTCCTATAACATGGACGTTCGACGGAACAACTTACAGCAATTACGTATATAACCTCACGGGTAAGGGCAATGTCGATGTCGACGCGCTTTATCGTAATGCCGACAGATCGATAAATATGGGCGCTATGCTCAAGATTAAGGATACCGCTTACGAAACCATGTTCGGCGCAGATCATAAGATAGGCGCAGACCTCACCGGTACAAGCTGGGATGATTATACTCACTGCGATTACGTAAACGCATCCGGTTACGCAACCAAGGAAGAGGCAGAAGTTGCATCCGCACACGCAACTCTTTATATTAACACGGCGGCTGAAGCAACCTATCAGGATTTCGACCTTATAACCCTTATGGAAAACGTAACCATAACCTGGCAGTCGAGCGATACGAGCATAATCGATATCAACACCGATACCGAAATGTCATATTCGGGTACTCACGATGCAAGGGCGATCGTTTACCGCGGTGCCGAAGACCAGCAGGTTACTCTTACGGCTACCATAACAAACAAGAGCGATTCTACCAAGACGATGAAGAAGGACTTCGTAATAACCGTAAAGGCTGACGTTCCCACAATCGGCGATATCGTTGTAGAAGGTATCGACAAAGATTCAATGATAGGCGATCAGTACAGCGGCTTGAACGAACCTGCAATAACCGTTCTCAATGCGGCAGACTACAACGGTAAGGCGCTCAAAGCAGATCAGTATTCTGTTGAAACAATTTACATGTATGCTCCCGACAAGACGATTGCTCCCGTCGAAATACATCATTTCACGGCAGGCGTTGCGGGCGTTTACGAAATTACAAAGATTGTAACTCTCGGCAATACAAGCAAAACATATTCTTATACCATCAATATGGCAAGCTCGTTTGCTGACGTACAGTTTACGGCCGATCCCACGATCACCGTTAATAAAGAAGGTTATATCGTCAGCGGCGAACCCAGCAGTGTAACGGGCGTTCTCTATTCTTATGCGAGCGAAACTCCCGTTGAAAATATCACCGCAGAAACGATTATTGCCGAAGGTACGGCTCACGAGTTCCGCAGCGAAACGGTTGCAGCTCAGTTTGCAAATGCAAACGACGGCGCTTACTACATTTACAGTGTAATGACAAACACTTACGGCGACGTAACTTCTGATATTTACACCAACCAGGTAACGACTGTAAATATTTCAACCGTTGCAGAATTCAAGAATGTTCTCCTTGACAACAATTCTTCTACAATTTATCTTCTGACTGCAGACCTCGACCTTTCGGAAGAAGCCGATTGGGCAGGCACTGTTACTTCGAAGAAGGTAGGCTTCAAGGGTCTCCTTAACGGTAACGGACATACAATCTCCAACCTTACCGTAAATGCAACCTCGAACGAGCAGGCGGCAATGTTCTATAAGCTCGACGGCGGCACAATTGAAAACGTTAAGTTCGATAACATCACCATAAACGGCGGTTCTTCGCAGAAGTTCGGTCTTATAGCAACTTCTTACGGCGGCTACCTCTACAACATAGCTCTTACGGAAATTACCGTAACCGGCGGTCAGCGCGGCGGTCTGCTTGTAGGTCAGGTAATGCTCAACGATACGTATATCGATCAGATATCCGTAACCAACGAAAGAACTTATACGCTCGACAGCACTGTAACTGCCGATACGTTCGGAACCAACACATTCTATGTCCTTAACGGCGAAGAATACGTTCAGGCAACCGAATTTGTCGAAGGCACACAGTACTACACGCTCGACAGCGATATCACCGGCGACAGAATTTCCGGTATCGTCGGCTTCATTCAGGCAAGCAGCACTTCCGAATACAGCCACACTTATATCACCAACTGCTATGTAAATGCTGTAATAGGCAGCGGAGCTAACCAGTATGTGGGTTCTATCGTCGGCAGATACGACGACAGAAATGCAGAGGACTACCTCAGCATTACAACATGCTTCAGCAACTCCACGCTTATGTGCACCAAGTATCAGGGCGGTATAATCGGTGGTCAGTCGGGTGCAGGCGTTCTTGAAATCCGCTATGCAATGTTCAACGGCACGATGTACTATGCGGCAAACCTCGTCGATAAAATTACTACCGCGCTCAAGAACTGCTCGGGTATTATGGGTTACTTCTCTGCAAATGCAAGAACAACCATAACCGAATGCTATGCAAGATTTGAAGAATATAACTCGAATTACAGCGTAGATACCGACGCACTCGTCCTCGGCAATGCTAACCAGATTGCTTTCTGGGAGACAAATATGGGCATGACGTCTGACAGATGGACGCTCATTCTCAATGATGCAGGCACGAGAGTTCAGTCGCCTTACGTAACCCTTAACTTCCTCGACTGATTTGCATAAAGCAAAAATAAGTCTGTAAATTAAACATGCGCCCCCGTTCATGCGGAAAGATGTCTTCCCGCTGAACGGGGGCTTATTTTTGTCTTGATAAAGAGGGGGATTTGTGTTAAACTGTCTTTATGGAACGCATCGTAATGCACAGCGATCTCAATAATTTTTACGCCTCGGTGGAGCGCATTTTAAATCCCGTGCTCAAAGGCGTCCCTCTCGCCGTCTGCGGCAACGAGGAAGAGCGGCACGGCATAGTGCTCGCCAAGAGCGAGGAAGCCAAAAAAACGGGCATAAAGACGGGCGATACCGTCTGGCAGGCCAAGCGCAAATGCCCTCAGCTCGTAACCGTCCGCCCTCATTTCGATAAGTACATGGAGTACTCGCGCAGGGTCAAAGCCATCTATGCGCGCTATACCGATATGATAGAAGGTTACGGCATAGACGAGTGCTGGTTGGACGTAACGGCTTTTCAGACCGCTTTCCCGCGCTATGAAGGCGAAAAGTTTACGTCCGACGGGCTCAATTACGACGACGCATATCTGCGCTTTCTGGGCGATACTATAAGATTTGCGGTAAAGGAAGAGCTCGGACTGACAGTTTCGGTCGGGGTTTCGTTCAATAAAATTTTCGCCAAGCTCGGTTCCGACCTCAAAAAGCCCGACGGCACGTCGGTGATTTCCCGCCGCAACTTTTCAAACGTCATATACGGTCTGCCCGTGAGCGACCTCCTTATGGTTGGTAGGGCGACGGGCGAAAAATTGCGCTCGCTCGGCATTTCCACGATAGGCTCGCTCGCCGCAGCCGACGATGAAAAGGTAGTGCGCGCTCTCGGCAAACAGGGTCAGACGCTTTTATGCTATGCCCGCGGGCAGGACGAAACGGAAGTTGCGCATATGGACGACAGCCGTCAGCTTAAATCGATAGGCAACTCCCAGACTTACGCTTACGATTTGCAGTATTTCAGTCAGGTGGAGCGCAATATTTATGTGCTCTCCGAGAGCGTCGCCGCCCGCCTCCGCCAATCGGGCAGGGGGCTTGCGGATACCGTTCACCTGTGGGTGCGCGACAGCTCGCTCGAAAGTTTTCAGTTTCAGAAAAAGGTGCGCCACACCGCGCTCTGCGGCGAAATCGCCTCCGCCGCGTGTGCGCTGTTTAAAGAAAATTTCCGCGAACCTTTCTCCGTGCGCTCGCTCGGCGTAACCGTTTCGGGCTTCGACGGCGGCACCTCGCAGATTACCATGGACGAGGCTTACGGCAATTATTCAAAGCGCGAACGCGCCGAAAGAGCCGTGGACGATATACGCAAAAAACACGGCTACGCTTCCGTTCAGCGCGGAATTTTAATTCACGATCCCGAGGGAATGCATAACGATATCAAAAATACTCACCTCATAAAACCAGCAAAATTTGACGATGCACCCTCGGACGGCGATAAAAAAGATAAAAGTTAACAAGTATCGTAAGGTATTTTCAAATTTCAAAAGTATATAAGTTTCGCTTATAATTTGTATAAAAAGTTGTGAAAAACGATGACTTGTTTATCGATTGACTTATTAAAGTATTTATTTTATAATCAAAAACGTAAACCGCAGGCGGAACCGACATACGGATATCCGCCCGATAAAAGAAAATTAAGTGAAGCTGTGAGAGAGCCGCTTAAAAATATAATTTAATTCAGGAGTAATAAGACAATGAATGTACCTCAAATGTTCGGTGAAAACGTATTCAACGACGCCGTCCAGAAAGAGACGTTACCCAAAGAAGTCTATAAGGCTTTGAGAGCGACGATCGAGTCCGGCAAACAGCTCGACGTATCCATTGCGGGCGCAGTTGCCGCCGCAATGAAGGACTGGGCAGTATCCAAGGGCGCAACGCACTATACGCACTGGTTCCAGCCCCTCACGGGACTGACGGCCGAAAAGCACGACAGCTTTATCGAACCCGAGGGAGATAAAGTTATAATGCGCCTTACGGGCAAGAGCCTCATCGTCGGCGAGCCCGATGCATCGAGCTTCCCTTCGGGCGGTTCGAGGGCAACGTTCATGGCGCGCGGCTACACCGCATGGGACCCCACGTCGCCTGCGTTCGTAAAGGAAGGCACGCTGTATATCCCCACGGTATTCGTATCCTACACGGGTGAAACGCTCGATAAAAAGTCGCCTTTGCTTCGTTCGATGAACGCAATCGACAAGCAGGCAAAGAGAATACTCGCTCTGTTCGGCAAAACCTGCAAAAAGGTATGCACTACGGTAGGTCCCGAACAGGAATACTTCCTCATCACAGAAGAGGAGTATGAAAAGAGAAAGGACCTCAAGCTGTGCGGCAGAACGCTTTTCGGCGCTCCCGTCAGCCGCGGTCAGGAACTCGAAGATCATTACTTCGGCGTAATCAAACCCAAGATTGCCGAATTCATGGCAGATCTCGACAAAGAGCTTTGGTCTTACGGCGTTCCTTCAAAGACAAAACATAACGAAGTTGCTCCCGCTCAGCACGAAATGGCTCCCGTCTTCTCGACGACTAACGTCGCGGTAGATATGAACATGCTGACGATGGAGGTCATGAAGAAAGTTGCAAAGCGCCACGGACTTGTCTGCCTGCTGCACGAAAAGCCCTTCGAAGGCATCAACGGCTCGGGCAAGCACAACAACTGGTCTATGTCCACGGACGACGGATTGAACCTCCTCGATCCCGGCGCAGAGCCCGAAAACAATACGCTCTTCAAACTTGTTCTCACCGCCATAGTCAAGGCCGTAGACGATTATCAGGGCATTCTGAGAGCTTCCGTTGCTTCGGCGGGAAATGACCACAGGTTGGGCGCAAACGAAGCTCCTCCCGCAATCATTTCCATGTATCTCGGCGACCAGGTCGGCGCGCTGGTAGATAGCATAGTCAAGGGCGAAAATTATGTTCATAAAGTTGCCCGCGAAGGATCGATAGGCGTTCCCGAATCGCCCATATTCCCCAAGGACGCAACCGACAGAAACAGAACTTCTCCCTTCGCGTTCACGGGCAACAAGTTCGAGTTCCGTATGCTCGGTTCTCAGGCAAACGTTTCCGACCCCAACATCGTGCTCAACACGATAGTTGCAGACGCTTTCGAACAGTTCGCTGACGAACTCGAGGGCGCAAAGGATCTCGAAGCGGCTTGCGCAAAGCTCATTCAGCGCGAACTCAAAGCTCATTACAGAATAATATTCAACCTCGACGGTTACGGTCCCGAATGGGAGCCCGAAGCTGCAAAGAGAGGGCTTCTCAACAACAAGACTACGGCGGACGCCGTTCCCGTATGCTTCGAGGACAAAAATATTCAGGTGTTTGTAAGACAGGGCGTTTATACCAAGGCGGAAGCAATCGCCCGCGCCGACATTCAGCTTGAAAATTACACCAAGACTATAAATATCGAAGCGCTTACGCTTCTGGAAATGGTTAAGCAGGATATAATCCCCGCAGTTTCCGACTATGTGGCAGACCTCTGCACGAACGTAGCTGCAAAACAGGCGGTCAACGACAGCATTCCCTGCAACACCGAAAAGGACCTTATACTCAAGCTGTCCGAGAACAACGACAAACTTTCTTCGCTTGTAGTAAAACTGGAAGATACGCTTGCCGGAATAGTTCCCGAAGAGATAGTGCCTTCTGCACAGGCTATGGCTCATAAGGTCATCCCCGTGATGGAGGAAATGCGCAAGTCGATAGACGCTATGGAAAAGATAACGTCTTCCGAATACTGGCCGTTCCCCACATATTACGATTTGCTTTACAGCGTTAAATAATAGCGCTTTACTTTCGCGGGGCAGGAAAATGCCGCGCGGAACAAATACAAAGATTACGGGCTGCATGCGCCCTTAAAGCAGGCAGACGGACGGGGTGAAATTCCCCGTTCGCGTATCACTTCTGAAACCCGGAAGGTTAATGAGGTGTCTTTCAAAAAATAGGCCATTTTTTGATTTTAAATTTTCAATTTAATAATATGGAGGCTTATTATGAGTTTTACTATCTGGTTTCTCATAGGCGCGGCGTTCGTCTTCTTCATGCAAGCGGGCTTCGCAATGGTAGAAACGGGATTTACAAGAGCCAAGAGTGCCGGTAACATCATAATGAAGAACCTTATAGACTTCTGTATAGGTACAGTAGTGTTCATTTTCTTAGGGTTCGGACTTCTTATCGGTATAGACAGCGCGGCAAAGTTCTGCGGCGTGCCTAACCTTGACATTCTGGCTAACTGGGACGCTTTCGTAACCAATGAAAACGGACTTGCAAGTTCGTTCGTATTCAACCTTGTGTTCTGCGCTACCGCCGCAACCATCGTTTCCGGCGCAATGGCAGAAAGAACGAGATTTATCGCTTACTGCGTATATTCGGCTTTGATTTCCCTCGTGGTATATCCCATCGAAGCAGGCTGGGTATGGGGTCTCGGCGAAAACGCTTGGCTGACCGCTAACGGCTTTATCGACTTCGCAGGTTCTGCTGCTATACATACCGTAGGCGGCACGGCTGCGCTTATAGGCGCTATCTTCCTCGGCGCGCGCATCGGCAAGTATGAGCGCGACGAAAAGGGTAAAGTAGTAAAAGTAAACGCTATTCAGGGACATTCCATCACCCTCGGCGCACTCGGATGCTTCATCCTCTGGTTCGGTTGGTACGGCTTCAACGGAGCTGCGGCAAACACCGAAACTTCTCTTGCAGTTATATTCGTCAATACCACAATCGCTCCCGCAGTTGCAACCTGCGCGGCAATGATTTTCACCTGGATAAAGAACGGTAAACCCGACGTCGGCATGTGCCTCAACGCTTCTCTTGCAGGTCTTGTAGGCATAACGGCAGGCTGCTACATAGTAGATGCCGTAGGCGCGCTCGTTATAGGTATTGTTTCGGGCATACTCGTCGTCGTTGTTTGCGAATTCCTTGATAAGAAACTTCACATAGACGACCCCGTCGGCGCAATCGGCGTTCACTTTGCAAACGGTATCTGGGGTACAATAGCAGTAGGCTTCTTCGCAACGGCTAACTATCAGGAAGGCGCTGTCGGCAAGCTTACCAACCCCGATGAACTCGGCGTATTCTACGGCGGCAACGGCACCCTTCTCGGCTGGCAGGTTGCAGGTATCCTCACCATCCTTGCATGGACAGTTGCCTGCATGATTGTAGTATTCTTCTGCATAAAGTATGTGCCCGTAATGATCAAGTTCAAGTGCGGTCCCATAAAGGCTGTCAAGGTTGCAAAGGAAAAGAACTGGAACGGTCTTCGTTGCTCGGCAGAGGACGAAATCAACGGTCTCGACATCTCCGAACACGCTCTTCCTTCCGCATATGCAGACTTCATGCCCACGATACCTTCGTATGACGGCGAAGCTCCCGAAGTGGATGTTTCTGACGTGGCTCCCGCAGATATCGACCTCGGCGCAAAGGCTGCCGCAGGCAAATATACAAAGGTTACCATCATTGCAAATCAGGATAAATTCCTTATGCTCAAAGACGCTATGGCTCAGATCGGCGTTACCGGTATGACCGTATCCAACGTAATGGGTTGTGGCGTTCAGGCAGGTAAGACGGGTCAGTACCGCGGCGTTAAGACGACTATGCACCTTCTTCCCAAGGTTCAGGTTGATATAGTAGTATCCACCGTAGATCCTAAGCTCGTCGTAGCCGTCGCAAAGAAAGTTCTTGATGACGGCAAGGTCGGCGCAGGTAAGATATTCGTTACCGACGTCGAAAACGTAATGAGGGTAAGAACGGGCGAAACGGGTGTAGCCGCTCTCGACAACACCGTTAAATAATAAGTTTCAATAAAGCACATCCTGCTCTCTCATAGATACTTTGGAAGGGGCGTCCGCTTGCGCGGGCGCCCCTTTCATTTTTAAAAATGGCGCAATACTCTGTTCGCGGTCGGATGGCAAAGGCGCATTTCAGACCGCCGCAAGGGCTGAAATGCGCATATGTAACGCTCAATTTGTATTTTTGTTCAAAGATAAGCAAATGCTCGTCCGACCGCCGACCTGCTTGCATTTTGGAAAAGGCTCTGCTATAATGCGGCTATGAAAAAGTGTCTGATACTCGTCAATGCTTATTCCAATTTAAAAAGCAGCCTCAACCAGTCGGCCAGGCTGTCGGAGGAGCTTGAAAAGCTCGGCGTATGCGCCGAAGTCCGCCGCAACGATTTTTTCGCATGCAGCGTGGCGGAGGGGGGAGCTCTTCGCTCTTGCGCGGACGATTACGACTTCTGCGTCTATCTCGACAAGGATAAATACATTTCGCAGATGCTCGAGCGTGCGGGACTGCGGCTGTTCAACAGTCATTCGGCGATACAGCTCTGCGACGACAAAATGCAGACAGCCATCGCCCTTGCGGACAGCGGAATACCAATGCCCCAGACCATTCCCGGGCTGCTGTGCTACGACGCCGACGCACAAGTCAACGCCGCCGCCCTCGACGAGGCGGCAAGGCGGCTGGGCTATCCCGTCATAGTAAAATCGAGCTACGGTTCGCTGGGGAGCGGCGTATTCAAGGCGGACGACAGAAACGCCCTGTTTGCGATAGCTCAGGACCTAAAATGCACGCCCCATCTCTTTCAGAGGTACGTCGCGTGCAGCGCGGGCAGGGACATAAGGGTTATCGTCGTCGGCGGCAAAGTTGTGGCGGCAATGCTGCGCTCTTCAAAAAAAGATTTTCGCTCCAATATAGAGCTGGGCGGCGAGGGCGCGCCTTACGAGGTCGATGAAGAACTGACAAAAATCTGCCTCTGTGCGGCGGACATACTCGGGCTCGATTACTGCGGCATAGACATTCTGTTCGGCGAGAGCGGATATCTTTTGTGCGAGGTAAATTCAAACGCCTTTTTCGGCGGAATAGAGAGGGTAACGGGCGTCAACGTGGCGCAGGTTTACGCACGACATATTTTTGAAGAAATTTATGACAAGCACTGACGGCGCAGATTGACAATGCCTCGGCGCGGGGATATAATACATAATTATGATGGACAAAAAGGTTATTGCAAGAACAATGAAAGCGTTCCGCTACTACGGACTGAACATAGTCATGCTGTCCGTTCTTACGGGCATATTTGCGGGCGTAATTGTAACGTTTTATACTATCTGCACGGGATACGGCGAGGAATACTCGGTAGAGCTCTATAAACTTCTCACGGAATATCCCGCGTTCATTCCGCTGCTTTTCGTCGGACTGGCGGCGGGAGCCGTGGCGGTGGGCACGCTCGTAAAGTTTGTGCCCATGATACGCGGAAGCGGTCTGCCTCAGGCCGAAGGCGCGTGCCGCGGAAAAGTAATCTTCAAGTGGTACGTAACTCTGTGTTCAATGTTCGCCGCATCTCTTGCGTGCGTGTTCATGGGGCTTTCCGCGGGCAGCGAAGGACCTTCCGTCGAGATAGGTTGCTGCGTCGGCGAGGGCACGGGCAGAGTGCTCCGCCGCTCTTACATGATAAGAAGATTGCAGGTTGCGGGCGGCGCTTCGGCGGGCTTCGCCGTGGCTTTCAACGCCCCCGTTACGGGCATGATTTTCGCCATGGAAGAGGCGTTCAAATCCTTCTCGCCTCAGGTTTTCATAAGCGCGGCGGTGTCTGTAATAACCGCGCTCGGCGTGCGCAACGGCATAAGATATTCTTTGGGACTTAAAGTCGGCTACGCTTTCGAAGGCTTCACCTTCGGCGAAACGGACATTGCGGGCTACGGCTACATCGCGCTCGCTTCGATAATCGTCGCGCTCTGCGCTGTTGCGTTCTACTACATAGTCTTTGCCGTCAAAAAGTTGTTCAAAAAAATTACTTTCCTGCGCGGCACGGGCAAATATTTAATTCCCTTCCTGCTGTCTGGCGCATTCGGACTGATAACCGTATATGCTATGGGTGGCGGACACTCCTTTATCGTTTCGCTCGGCTCGGCGGGCGGTGCAATGGAGGGGCTCTCGGTATGGGGCGCGGGACTGCTCGCTTCCCTCGCCGTCATCGTCCTTTTAAGGTTTGTCGCAATGGTGCTTTACATGAGTTGCGGCGTGCCCTGCGGCGTATTTGTGCCCATGCTCGCGGTCGGCGCGGGCTTCGGCGCTATATTGTCGGTGATTTTTGTCAATATGGGAATGAACCCCGCAGACAGCGACTACCTCATAATTATCTGCATGTCGGTGTTCTTCACGACTTTCGTTCGCGCGCCCGTTACGGGCATAGCGCTCGTGTTCGAACTCACGGGGCAGTTCACCAATCTTCTGCCCGCGCTTTTGGGAACGGTCATAGCCTGCCTCGTGGCGGAAGTGTGCCGCCTCGAACCCGGCTACGAAAGATTGCTCAATCAGTTCGTAAAGGACGAAGGCTTCAACCTTAAAAACGTAAAGATAAGCGCCACCGTAAAGGTTATGGCGGGCTCGCTCGCCGACGGCGGAAAGATAAACAAGATAATATGGCCGTCCAACGGACTTGTCGTCGAGATAACCGACGCTCTGGGGAATGCAGAAGTCCCCGGCGGACATACAATTCTACGCGCAGGACAGACGATAGTTTTCGAATGCGAAACTTCCGACAGGGAGGAGGTTATGCGCAGCCTTTACGAAATTGTCGGCAAGCCCGCGGAGGAGCAGGCGGCTCAAACGAGCTCCTGAAACTAAATGAATATGACCGCAAAACCGCCTTCGGGCGGTTTTGTTCTTTTTATTAAGCTGTTTTAATGCAATTTTTATCGGTTTTGCGCAATTTTTTGTGCCGCGCGCATGCGTGGTTATGTGCGCATGCGATTATTTATAAGCGGGGCTTATATTTTCTATCACATATCCGAAAGCGAAAGGAGAGATATTTGCGCGCGGCGGCTTCCTTTACGCTTGACTTAACGGGTGCGTTTATTCTATAATAATGAAGTCATAACGCAAAGCGCTTTCGTACGGTGTACTCTAATCGATTTACTGCACTAAAGCGCTGGCACGGTACTACGGAGACGAGCAATGTATTTCAACGACATGAATTTAAACAAGGCGCCCCTCGAAGGCGAGGTAAGAATTCCCTCGGGTTGCGCCGTCAGTGCGATAATAGACAGAAGCGGCAAAAAGATGACGGGCGAGAACATAATCCGCTCGATTGCCACCATGCACGACCGTTCCAACGGTCTCGGCGGCGGCTTTGCAGGCTACGGAATATATCCCGACTACAAGGATTATTACGCCTTCCATATGTTCTATAACGACTATCAGAGCAAGAAGGAGACGGAGGAGTTTCTTCTTTCGCATTTCGAGATAGTTTATTCTTCCGAAATGAAGACGCGCAAGACCAAGGGCATAACCAACGAGCCTGTCATTTACCGCTATTTCCTTTATCCCCTTTCTAAGAGGCTTGCCAACTCGCTTCTCGACGAGGAGCAGTACGTCGTCAAGTGCGTAAATAAAATCAATGCCGAAATCAACGGCGCGTTCGTCTTTTCGAGCGGCAAGAACATGGGCATTTTCAAGGGCGTAGGCTATCCCGAGGACATAGGCAGGTTCTACCTTCTCGACGAAGAGTACGAAGGCTACGCATGGACGAGCCACGGCAGATATCCCACAAACACCCCCGGCTGGTGGGGCGGCGCGCATCCTTTCGGACTGCTCGACTATTCCATCGTGCACAACGGCGAAATCTCGTCTTACGACGCGAACAGGCGCTATATCGAGATGTTCGGCTACAAGTGCTCCCTTCAGACGGATACCGAAGTAATAACTTACATAATAGACTACCTCATAAGGGTCAAAAAACTTACTTTGCAGGAGATTGCAAAGGTCATTTCCGCTTCTTTCTGGTCGACTATCGAAGAAAAGAGCGAAGATGACAGACGCCAGGAAATATTTTTGAGAAAGGCTTTCCCGTCCCTTCTCATCAACGGACCTTTTTCCATTATTTTCGGCTTCAACGGCGGCATTATGGCGCTCAACGACAGACTTAAACTGCGCTCGATGGTGTGCGCGGAAAAGGGCGACCTCGCGTTCGTTTCCTCCGAGGAATGCGGCATACGCGTAATCGCTCCCGAACTCGATAAAATTTATTCGCCCGCGGGCGGCCAGCCCGTAATATACACGCTCAAGGAAGGAGGCGCACTCTGATGGATACGTTTATTCCCGCAGAATATGAAGTCGTGCGCAATCCCGAATTGTGCATAGGTTGCCGCGTATGCGAAAGGCAGTGCTCTAACGAGGTGCACAAATACGACAAGGACCTCGGCAAAATGATCGCCGATTCCACAAAATGCGTAAACTGCCACCGCTGCGTATGCCTCTGCCCCACGCACGCGCTCAAAATAGTAAAGAGCGACGATACATACCGCATAAATGCCAACTGGTCGGTTCAGACGATGAACGAAGTTTTTCGTCAGGCCAACTCGGGCGGCGTGCTGTTGTCGTCCATGGGCAATCCCAACGATTACCCCATATATTTCAATAAAATTCTGGTAAACGCTTCGCAGGTTACCAATCCCCCCATAGACCCTCTGAGAGAGCCTATGGAGACGACGGTTTACCTCGGCAAAAAGGACGTGGAGATAAAGAGGGACAATCAGGGCAAACTTATTGATACTTTGCCGCCTCAGCTCAAGCTGACTACGCCCATAATGTTCTCTGCGATGAGCTACGGCTCTATTTCCTACAACGCACACGCAAGCCTTGCGCGCGCGGCGGAGGAGCTGGGAATATTCTATAACACGGGCGAAGGCGGACTTCACCGCGACTTCTACAAATACAGCAAAAATACCATAGTTCAGGTGGCTTCGGGTCGTTTCGGCGTTCACGAAGAGTACCTGAAAGCGGCTGCCGCGATAGAAATCAAAATGGGTCAGGGCGCAAAGCCCGGCATCGGCGGACACCTTCCCGGAATGAAAATTTCCGACGAAGTATCGCGCACCCGTATGATACCCAAGGGGATAGACGCAATCTCTCCCGCGCCTCATCACGACATATATTCGATTGAGGACCTGCGCCAGCTCATTTATACGCTTAAAGAGGCTACGGCTTACACCAAGCCCGTAATAGTCAAGGTTGCCGCCGTTCACAACGTTGCGGCGATAGCTTCGGGCATAGCGCGTTCGGGCGCGGACATAATCGCAATCGACGGTTTCCGCGGCGGTACGGGCGCAGCTCCCACGAGAATACGCGACAACGTCGGCATTCCCATCGAACTCGCGCTCGCGCAGGTGGATGAGCGCCTCCGTCAGGAGGGCATACGCGACAGCGTTTCGGTCGTAGTCGCAGGCTCCATTCATTCCTCCGCAGACGTGGTAAAAGCCATTGCGCTCGGCGCGGACGCATGCTATATCGGCACCGCGGCGCTGCTCGCGCTCGGCTGTCATCTTTGCAGAAGCTGCCATACGGGCAAGTGCAACTGGGGCATAGCCACCCAGCGCGCCGACCTCGTAAAGAGGCTCAACCCCGACGAGGGCGCAAGGCGCCTTGTCAACCTCGTAAGGGCATGGAACCACGAAATCCAGGAGATGATGGGCGGAATGGGCATCAACTCGATAGAGGCTCTGCGCGGAAACAGACTTATGCTCCGCGGCGTCGGTCTCAACGAGACGGAACTGCGCATACTCGGCATACATCACGCCGGCGAAAGCATGTAAAATACAAATATTCCGGCGCGAGAGAGAGCCGCTGCCGGTCTATAATATAATTTTTAAGGAAAAAAGCCTATGTTAACAAGTATCTGTGGAATAAACTGGGGCGACGAAGGCAAGGGAAGAATGGTCGATCTGCTTTCTCGCGATTACGACATCGTCTGCCGTTATCAGGGAGGCAACAATGCAGGTCATACGGTCATAAACGACAAGGGTAAGTTCATTCTCAACCTGCTTCCTTCGGGCATACTGCGCGAAAACGTAGTCAACGTGCTCGGCCCCGGCATGGTAATCGACATAAAGCACCTCTGCGGCGAGATTGCCAAGTTAAGGGAGGGCGGCATAAAAATTTCTCCCGCCAACCTCAAAATTTCAGACAAAGCCATAATCACCATGCCCTACAACGTATTGCAGGACGTAATGGAAGAGGACAGACTGGCAAAGGCTACGGGCAAACCCTACGGCTCTACGCGCCGCGGCATTGCGCCCGTTTACGCCGACAAATACCTCAAAAAGGCGTTCCGCATGGGCGAACTTTTAAACCTTGACCTCCTTTATAAGCGCCTTCCCGACATCGTCGATTGGAAGAACATGACCATAAAGGCATACGGCTTCGAACCCGTCAAGGTTGAGGATATGAAGGCGTATTTCGAAGAGTACGGACTGCCCTTAAAAGATTATATAATCGATACCAGCGTATATCTTAACAAGGCTAACGCCGAGGGCAAGAAGATAATGTTCGAAGCCCAGCTCGGCGCTCTGCGCGACATAGACTACGGCATAGTGCCCTACACCTCGTCGTCTTCCACGATAGCCGCTTACGCGCCCATAGGCGCGGGCGTGCCCAACCTCAAACTCGATAAATCCATCGGCATAATGAAGGCATATTCGAGCTGCGTGGGCGCAGGACCTTTCACCTGCGAATATTTCGGCAAAGACGCCGAAAAACTGCGCGAACTGGGCGGCGAATACGGCGCGGCTACGGGCAGACCCAGAAGAGTGGGGCCCTTCGACGTGGTCGCTTCCCGCTACGGCATAATGTGCCAGGGCGCGGACGAAATCGCCCTCACAAAGCTCGATATTCTCGACGCTTACGAAGAGATAGAAATTTGTACGCACTATAAACTTCACGGCAAGATTATAGACGATTTCCCCTTCACCGACGTTCTGGACGAGTGCGAACCCGTCTTTGAAAAAGTAAAGGGCTGGCACTGCGACATTTCGGGCTGCCGCACCGCGGCAGAGCTTCCAAAAGAGGCGCTGGATTACATTCATCTGCTCGAAAAGCTGTGCGGATGCAAGATAAGGTACGTGTCGGTCGGCGCCGAACGCGATGCCTGCATAATAATGGACTAAAATAATTTCATATAAATAACGCGCTTTAAGCAAGTTGCGCGCGGAGCGAAAATGAAAAGAATTTATGTAAACGAAGAATGGTGTCTCGGCTGTCATCTGTGCGAATTCGAATGCATGTATGCAAATTCGGGACTGGATGAAATGTTCAAGCTCAAGGGGAGAACCAAAGAGTTTATCCCCAGAATAAAAGTGGAGGGCGACGATAAATCTCCCATACATTTCGCCGTCAACTGTCGCCACTGCACGAACGCTATATGCGTTCAGAGCTGTATAGCGGGCGCCCTTTCCAAGGACGGCGACGGCATGGTTTGCATAGATAAAAACAAATGCGTGGGGTGCTATACCTGCGTGCTCGTCTGCCCGTTCGGCGCGATAATGCCCGCTCCCGACGGCAAGACGGCGCAGAAATGCATGCTGTGCACCGATAACATGGTCGGCGAGCCCAACTGCGTTAAACATTGCCCCAACAAAGCCATCGTTTACGAGGAGCGTGACTGATATGAAATATCTTATAATTGGCAATTCAACGGCGGCAATCGCCTGCATAGAGGGCATACGCACGACAGATAAAGACGGAGAAATCTCCGTCATCTCGGACGAAAAGCATCATTGCTACGGCAGACCTACCATTTCGTACTGCCTGATGGGCGCAACTTCGCGCGAAGAAATGAAGTACCGCCCCGATGATTTTTACGAGAAGAACAAAGTCAATACAATGCTCGGCGAAAGAGTGGTAAAGATAGACGTCGCCGAAAAGACGGTTCATACCAAGAGCGGTAAAAAGGTGCCGTACGACAAACTGCTCGTCGCGACGGGCTCTCGCCCCTTCGTTCCTCCCATGGAAGGGCTCGACAGCGTCAAAAACGCGTACTCTTTCATGACGTACGACGATATGGAAGCGCTGGATAAAGTGCTTTCGCCCAAAAAGAAAGTGCTTGTCATAGGCGCGGGACTTATAGGTCTCAAATGCGTCGAAGGAATTTTAAAGCGCGTCGGCAGCGTAACCGTCGTCGATCTCGCAGACAGAATTCTTCCCTCCATTCTCGACGCGGAGGGCGCGGCGATTATTCAGCGTCAGCTCGAAGCCGAGGGCGTAAAGTTCATTTTGAACGACTGCGCTGCCCGCTTCGAAGGCAAGATGGCAGTGCTTAAAAACAGCGGTCTTCAGATACCCTTCGACATTCTCGTCGTCGCCGTAGGCGTTCGTCCCAATACCGACCTCGTCAAGGAGGCGGGCGGCGAAGTCAACCGCGGAATAGTGGTAGATACAGGCATGCGCACCTCTCTTCCCGACGTATTCAGCGCTGGCGACTGCGCGGAGGGCTACGACAGCTCTACGGGCACAAAACGAATTCTCGCCCTTCTGCCCAACGCATATTTTCAGGGCAAAGTTGCGGGCATAAACATGGCTGGCGGCGCTGCCGAGCAGACCAACGCCATACCAATGAACGCCATAGGTTTCTTCGGTTCGCATATCCTCACCGCAGGTTCGTACGATGGTCAGTGCATAAGCCATATAGAGGGGGATAAGTACAAGAAGTTGTTCGTCAAAGACGGAAAACTGTGCGGATTTATTCTCATAAACGACTTCCTGCGCGCAGGAATATATACCCAGCTCGTGCGCGACAAGGTAGACCTCGGCACGGTAGATTTTGAATTATTGAAAAACAGTCCTCAGCTTCTTGCGTACCCGTTGGCGGCGCGCAAAGTTAAACTGGCAAAAAAGGTTTGATATTATGGTCATAGATATAGACGAAAACGTGCACTTTCAGTCGCTCAATAAAAAAATACGCGACAGCCACGACGCCGAAATAGTCGTAAACGGCTGCATAGGTCAGCGCTACATAGCCACGGGACTTTCGGGCAAAAAGATAATAATCAACGGAACTCCCGGCAACGCGCTCGGCGCATACCTCAACGGCTGCGACGTCATAGTCAACGGCAACGCTCAGGACGCCACGGGCGACACGATGAACGGCGGAAGAATTATAATACACGGAAACTCCGGCGACGCTACGGGCTACGCAATGCGCGGCGGCGTCATTTACATCAAGGGCAACACGGGCTACCGCGCCGGCATTCACATGAAGGCTTACGAAGACCTCCGCCCCGTAATAGTCGTGGGCGGCAGAGCGGGTTCCTTCCTCGGCGAATATCAGGCGGGCGGAATTATTGTCGTGCTCGGTCAGAACGCCGACGGTCTGCCCATAATCAACAATTTCTGCGGCACGGGAATGCACGGCGGGGTAATGTACCTGCGCTGTTCCGTCCTTCCCCACAAAATTCCTTCGCAGATATCTGCCGAAGTGCGCTACGGCGAAGATATCCCCGAACTTGTGGCGATTGTCAAAGATTATTGCTCATATTTCCCCGAATTCGACGCGGAAAAGCTGCTTAAAGCCGATTTTACGGTGCTTCGCCCCAACAGCGAAAACCCCTATAAGCAGATGTACACAAACAACTGAAATGACATTTTAACCGCCGCGGCGACATTTTCGCCGCGGCTATTTACTTGCCAAACGCAAGGCGGTGTGTTATAGTATAAAGGAATAAATTTTTATTGGTGCGGCAATGTTAAGAAAGTTCTACAAAATGCACGGCATAGGCAACGATTATATATATTTCGACTGCATGCAAGAGGATGTGCCCGACCCTTCCGCTCTGGCGGTAAGGCTTTCCGACCGCCACTTTTCGATAGGCGGCGACGGGGTCATACTTCTGCGCCCGTCCTCGGTCGCAGATTGCAGAATGTCCATGTTCAACGCCGACGGCTCCGAAGGCATGATGTGCGGCAACGGAATACGCTGCGTGGGTAAGCTCGCGCACGACCTCGGCTACGTAAAGGGCAACCGCTGCACGATAGAAACCCTTTCGGGCATAAAGACGCTCGAATTCAATATAGGTTCGGACGGCAAAGTTTCGTCGGCAAAGGTCGATATGGGCGCGGCTGTGCTAACGCCTTCGCTCATTCCCTGCACGCTCGACGGCGAAAGCGTCATAAACCGCCCCGTTGAAATAGACGGCAGGGAGTGGAACGTAACCCTCGTTTCGATGGGCAATCCCCACTGCGTCGTCTTCGAGGATCCCGAAAAGCTCGACCTCGAAAAGATAGGTCCGCTGTTTGAAAACAGCCCGCTCTTCCCCAAGAGGATAAACACCGAGTTTGTGCGCGTCATACGCCGCAACGAACTCAAAATGCGCGTGTGGGAGCGCGGAAGCGGCGAAACATGGGCGTGCGGCACGGGTGCGTGCGCCACGGCTGTCGCCGCGGTATTAAACGGCTACGCCGACAAGAATGCACCCATAACGGTACACCTTCGCGGCGGCAACCTCACCATAACTTATACCGACGAAACCGTCTTCATGGAGGGCGGCGCAACGCTGGTATTTGTCGGCGAAATTGAAATCTGAAAATATTTGCAGGGCGGCACAGCCTTCATGCATATATCTGACGGCACTTATTGACAGGCGGCTTTGCCGCGCAGGATACGGCATTTACAGTTACACAGGAGAGTAATCATGACAAAGTACATTTTCGTTACGGGCGGCGTAGTTTCCGGTCTCGGCAAGGGCATAACGGCGGCTTCGCTCGGCAGACTGCTCAAATGCAGGGGTTATAAGGTCGCTTCGCAGAAGCTCGACCCTTACATCAACATCGACCCCGGCACGATGAGCCCCTATCAGCACGGCGAAGTTTTCGTAACAGACGACGGCGCGGAAACCGACCTCGACCTCGGACACTACGAAAGGTTCATCGACGAAAATCTCAACAAATATTCCAATCTGACGACGGGCAAGGTCTACTGGAACGTTTTAAACAAGGAGCGCAACGGCGAATACCTCGGTCAGACCGTTCAGATTATTCCCCACATAACCAACGAAATCAAGTCGTTCATATATTCTGTCGGCAGCACCACATCCGCCGACGTGGTAATAACCGAAATAGGCGGCACGATAGGCGACATAGAGAGCCAGCCCTTCATCGAGGCCATCCGTCAGGTTGCGCGCGAAGTGGGCAGGGACAACTGCTGCTTTATCCACGTAACGCTCGTGCCCTATATTTCGGGTTCGGAAGAATTCAAATCCAAGCCCACCCAGCATTCCGTAAAGGAATTGCAGGGAATGGGCATAAATCCCGATATCATAATTGCGCGCGTTGACGCGCCCATGCCCAAGGAAGTTAAGGACAAAATAGCCATGTTCTGCAACGTCGAACCCGAATGTTGCATAGAAAACAGAACTCTTCCCGTCCTTTATCAGTGCCCCACCATGCTCGAAAAGAGCAACTTCTCCGAAATCGTGTGCAAGAGGCTCAAGCTCGACCCCCGCACGATCGATTTAAGGGAATGGCAGAGCATGCTCGATCGCATTGCAGCACGCGACAAAAAGGTTACCATAGCGCTCTGCGGCAAGTACGTTCAGCTGCACGACGCATACCTTTCGGTCGCAGAATCTCTCGCTCACGCGGGATATGAAAACGGCGCGAAGGTAGACATAAAGTGGGTGGATACCGAAACGTTGACGCCTTCCAATATAGACGCAGTACTTGCAGGAGTGGACGGCATACTCGTTCCCGGCGGCTTCGGCAACCGCGGCATAGAGGGCAAGGTGCTCTGCGCAAAATATGCGCGCGAAAACAATATACCTTACCTCGGCATATGCCTCGGCATGCAGACGGCGGTTATCGAATACGCCCGCGACGTGCTCGGATACGAAGACGCAAATTCTTCCGAGTTCGACCCTCACAGCAAGCACGCAGTGATTGACCTCATGCCCGACCAGCACGGCGTTAAAATGGGCGGAACGATGCGCCTCGGCGCTTATCCCTGCCTTGTGCTCGGCAAGATGATGAAGCAGGCTTACAAGTCCGACCGCATTTCCGAAAGACACCGCCACAGATACGAATTCAACAACGAGTTCCGCAAGGAAATAGAAAAGGCGGGAATGGTAATAGCGGGAACTTCGCCCGACGGATTGCTCGTCGAGGCGGTGGAAGTGCCTGCAAACGACTTCTATGTGGGCGTTCAGTTCCATCCAGAATTCAAGTCGCGCCCCAACAACGCGCACCCGCTCTTCCGCGAATTTATCCGCTACGCGGTGAAATATATGCAGAAAAAGTAATTTTTTGAAAGGAAGCAAAAAATGAAAATTAACAGTCATTTTCTCGATTTAAAAGACAGCTATCTCTTCGCCACGGTCGGCAGAAAGACGACTGAATACAAAAAAGCTCATCCCGACAAGGACGTCATCCGCCTGAGCATAGGCGACGTAACCCTTCCTCTCGCGCCCGTCGTCATAAAGGCTATGCACGACGCCGTGGACGATATGTCGAGAAAGGAAACTTTCAAAGGCTACGGTCCCGACCAGTACTGCTACGGCTATGAAAATCTCATAAATACCATACTCGGCAGCTATAAGAGAAAGGGAGTGGAGTTAGAACCTTCCGAAGTGTTCATCTCCGACGGAGCGAAATCCGACTGCGGCAACATACTCGACATTTTCTCGCAGGACAACACCGTTCTCGTTCCCGACCCCGTGTATCCCGTATATGTGGATACCAACGTGATGGCGGGCAGAAAGATAATTTTTGCCGACGCCAACGAGAGTAACAATTTCCTGCCCATGCCCGATCAAAGCGTCAAGGCGGATATAATTTATATCTGCTCGCCCAACAACCCCACGGGCGCGGCATACACAAAGGAACAGCTCAAAGCGTGGGTTGACTACGCGAGGGCGCAGAACGCCGTCATTTTATACGACGCGGCATACGAATATTTCGTTCAGGACAGCGAGGTTGCGCGCAGCATATATCAGGTTGAAGGCGCAAAGGAATGCGCGATAGAGCTCTGCTCGTTCTCCAAGACGGCTGGCTTTACGGGCGTTCGCTGCGGCTATACGATAGTTCCACAGGCGCTCGTGCGCGAGGGGATTCACCTCAACAAACTGTGGGCAAGACGTCAGTCCACCAAGTTCAACGGCGTATCTTACATAACCCAGATGGGCGCGGCGGCGGTATTCACCGAAGAGGGCGAAAAGCAGATAAGCGAAAGCCTTTCCTACTACCGCGAAAACGCAAGGATAATTGCGCAGTGCCTCGACGACCTGGGAATATGGTACACGGGCGGCAAAAACTCGCCCTATATCTGGCTCAAATGCCCCGGCGGCATGTCGAGCTGGGGCTTCTTTGATTACCTTCTCGAAAACGCTCAGGTAGTCGGCACTCCCGGTGCGGGCTTCGGCGCAAACGGCGAAGGTTACTTCCGCCTTACGGCTTTCGGCAGCAGACAATCTACCGAAGAGGCGGTTGAGCGCATAAAAAAATTGCTTTCCAAGTAAAATAAACGCATAGTAAATAATCGGGGGATTATGGAAAAATTTACGGCAAAAAGGGGAGCGGGCGTTCTTTGCCACATCTCTTCGCTTCCCAATAAATATGGTATCGGCTCTCTCGGCGCCGAGGCGTACGAATTTGTCGATATTCTTTCAAAATACGGCGTAAAGTACTGGCAGATACTGCCCTTGCAGCAGACAGGTTACGGCGATTCGCCCTATCAGTCCGTTTCGTGCAATTCGGGCAATCCGTACTTTATTGACTTAGTCAGTCTGCATAAGCAGGGACTTCTGGACGAAGAAGAGTTGAAGAGCGCGGAGCGCAAGCTCAAAAACGCCGTCGATTACGGCGATCTTTACACCGCGCGCTATGCGCTTCTGCGCAGGGCTTTTGCCCGTTTCAACACAAAAAATAAAAACTTCGTCGATTTTATAGAGAGCGGCGAGGCGGAAGATTACGCGCTGTTCATGTCGCTCAAATCGCGCTACGGCGGCACTTTCGATACCTTCCCCGAAGCATATAAGTACAATGAGCACCTCGCCATGTTCGAGTTCAGAAATTCGGTCTATCGCGAGGAATACTGCTTCTGGCTGTTCTTGCAGTACGAATTTAAAAAACAGTGGTTCGCCCTCAAAGAATACGCCAACAGAAAGGGCATAAGCATAATAGGCGACATTCCGCTGTACGTCGCTTACGATTCCGCCGACGTTTGGGCGCACCCCGAACTTTTCAAGCTGGATGAGGATTTGCACCCCACCGACGTTGCGGGCGTTCCGCCCGATTATTTCTCGAAGGAAGGTCAGCTGTGGGGCAATCCCCTGTATAATTGGGACGCAATGAAGGCGCAGAATTACGACTGGTGGGTCAACCGCATAGCCTCTGCGCAGAAGATGTACGACATTGTGCGCATAGACCACTTCCGCGGGCTCGACAGGTACTATTCCATACCCGCCGACGCGCAGACCGCGGTGGAGGGAACGTGGGAAGAGGGACCCAAGGCGGAAATTTTCAAGGAGGCGGAAAAGCGCCTCGGCAGGCTGAACATAATAGCCGAAGACCTCGGCATAATCGACGAGGGCGTTACGGCGTTAAGGGAGGAATGCGGGCTTCCATCCATGAAGGTGATGATGTTCGCCTTTGACGGAAAAGAGGACAACGCATACTTGCCGCAGAATATAGAAAGTCATTCGGTCGTTTATACGGGCACGCACGACAACGACACCGCGCTCGGCTTTATGTTAAAGCAGGACGAAAAGCAGTTTGCCCTCATCAAAAAGCGCATGCGCGCCGCCATGAAGTACGAGGGCGTTTATACCCCCGTGTGCGACAGGTCGGACGCCGTCCGCGCACTCACTCTCTGCGCGCTCAACGCGCCTTCCGATATCGCTGTTATACCCGTACAGGATATAATGTGTCTGGACAATGCTTCCCGCATGAACACGCCCTCCACAAAGGAAGACAACTGGCAGTTCCGCCTGACTTCCATGCCCTCGCGCAACAGAATGGCGAGATTTAAAAACGCCATAATACGCTCGGGCAGATAATGCAATAATATTTATAATCAGAGCCCGCGGCTTTTTGAAAAAAGCCGCGGGCTCTTTATTAAAGCGTAATAATAAAATCTTGTTATACGGTAAAAAATTAAATTCGCGCGGCAATATTGCCGCGCGAAACGTGTTTGCGGGCGCATATGCGTCCTCAAACGGCTTTTTTTAAGTTAAAATGGCATTAGTGCGACAATATGCCTCAATCAATAAAAAAATGAGTGCCGCAAAAATATATGCGCATTGAAGCATTGTAAAATTCATTGCGCTCTGAAAACTCTTACGGCGAGCACCGTCATATCGTCCGCCGCCGCGCCGCCTGAATGTTTTTTCGCTTCGGCGAGGATCGTTTCCGCAAGGTTTTGCGGATTTAGCGGTTTGAGTGTTTCAATGTAGGAATAAAGGTCGGTCGCCGAGGGAAAAGCCGAAGTTATGCCGTCGCTCATGAACACGACGATGTCGTCCTCGTCGAGTTGTTCCTCGCAAACGGTGGGATGTATGCTTTCAAGTATGCCGAGGGGCAGCGAGGCACTCTCCATAATTCTTATCGCGTTGCGCTTTATCACGATGCCGGGCGGCGAACCTATCTTTATAAATCCCGCTTTAAGCGTGTTCAGGTCTATCGCCGCAACGTCTATGCAGGTGAACCGCTCGTCGCGGTTGAAGCACATAAGTTTATTTATGGTTTCGAGCACGGTCGAGGAGGGCATTTCCGCGCGGTAAAACGCCTCTATTAATGATATGGTGGTGGAGGAAACCTTTTTCGCGTACTCTCCGCTGCCCATTCCGTCGCACAGCGCGGCAAGGAAGCAGTGCTCGTTAATTCTTATTACAGAGTGCGTGTCGCCCGAAGCCTTTTCGCCGTCTTTAATCGCAAATGCCACGCCGAAAGCGGCGTCATATTCGGGCGGCACGGCGTAAATCAGGCAACTCCTGTCGCCGCCGTAAACAATTTTGTCCTTCAATATGTACCGCTTTCCGAGCACTTCGGTAAGTATCTTTGCGACTGTCTGCGCGCCCGCTTTACCGATGACTGTAAGATAAATTTCCCCGCCGTCGTCGTCCTGTATTTTAATTTCGGTGCAACATATTCCCGCCGAAGCGAGGGCGTCCGTCGCCCTCTTTTCTTTTACGCCGTCGCAATGCCCCTCGCCCGCAATGCCTACCGCCGCGCCCTTTAAAACTTCGGAAATGCCTTTGGCCTGATTGGCAAGCAATTTTCTGCCGTTCTGCGCGCTCTCCGCTTCGGCTGAAAGTTTGCGCATGCGCGCAAGTCCCGCGTTCATCTCGTTTATCACGTCGGCAGGGTGCGCGCAGTTCAAAGTAACTTCTGCGGGCAGATCGACGAGGCTGACCTTGCCTTTTATGCAACCGCTGTGCATAAGCCGCGCAAAGCCGTTATAAACGCCGCTCTTTTTGCACTTTTCCTGCCTGTCGCACCGCGAACAAAGTTTGTTTTTAATGTCTTCGAGCGTCTGTTCCCTAATGGTATTATCGTCGGGCGCTTCGTCCAGACTGTTGAACGCGCACTCTATTTCGCGGAAAACTTCGCTCGTTTTAAAAAGTTTTTCGCTCGTTCTGCTTCTGAGCCGCTGTTCGAAAGCGTCGGGCAGAGCTTTTTTTACGCGTAGCTTTTCGAGCAGCAACGACATATATCTGTCGCTCGGCACGGCGGGAAGGATGCAACAGCATATCAGAAGAAGTGCATTTACGGCGGCGCTCCCCGCGCCCGAAGTGAACGCGCCGTCGAAGTAGAGGTATATCGCGCCGCAGGCGAGCGCCGCCGCGCTCGGCGCGCCCCTTCCCGCCGTGCGGAAGAGCAGGCACACCGCCGAAAGCAGCACAAATATCGCTATGTGGTGGGATGAAAATGTGGTAAACAGGCAGGGCATACCGGCTACGCAGCTTATTGCGAGCGCCGTCGGGTCGCCGTACAGCCTCACGGCAAACACGGTCAGCGCGCAGGCGAGCGCCAGGTAGGCGTACAGACCGCACAGATTGTAAAATCCGATGCCCGCCACGCAGAATATCAGGGTGAGGCAGATGATTTCGTCGCTTTTGAGTTTACAGCGGCAAAGTCTGTAAAACAGGGCATAAACGCCCTTCATGCAAAAGAGCGAAAAAATTATGACCGAAACCGCCGCCACGGCTTTTATTATGTATATGTTGTCTGTAAAATACAGACTGCTTATGCCGTTCCACGGCGAAAACGCAACGAACGGCGCGAGCGCGACGGCAATATATGCGGGGTATTCGTATTTTATTTTTTTGTGCGCCCTGCGGTAAATAAGCGTTATGGCGCAGGCGAAAGCGCCCTCCCACAGGGCGAGAAGGAGCATCACCCAGTCGATATAAGCTATCGAACAGAGCGCATATATGACGGGGCAGGCGATTATGTTCGCGCCGCAGGCGAGCATGGCAAAGCACACGCCCAAAGAAAAGGGCGCGCCGCCCGCCGAAGCGTTTATACACAGTACCGCCGCCGCATAGGCAAGATAGAGCAGTACACTTTTGAATTTAATTCTTACGCGCATACCCGCATTATACGTCGGTCGGGGTCAAAAAAAATACAAATCCCCGTCGGAATTTGTATTTTAATAAATTATTCGTTTTTCGCGTGATTTTTAAGCGCGAGGTAAATCATCAGCACGGAAATATCCGCGGGGTTGACGCCCGAAATTCTCGCCGCCTGCCCGAGAGAGCGGGGGCGGATTGCGTCCAGCTTTTCGCGCGCTTCCAGCCTCAGACCGTCTATCGAGTGATAGTTTATGTCGTCGGGCAACAGCTTGTCTTCCAGCTTTTTCGCCTTTTCAATCTGCTCTCTGCCCTTTTTAAGGTATCCTTCGTAGCGGATTTCGACTTCGGCGCTCTCTTTTACGCTCCTGTCCGCCCAACCCAGCGCGCCGCATTCGGAGCAAACTCTGTCAAGCGCAATGCCGCGCTTTATAAGGTCGGCGGGCGACAGCCCTTTGTGCATGGCGGGAAGGTCGCACTTTAACAGAATTTCGTCTGCCTTGTCCGCGCTCAGCTTTACGTTGAGCTCGTCGATGGCGCGGGATAATGCTTCTTTGCGCTGCAAAAACCTTTGATATCTCTCCTCGGTAACCAGCCCGCAGTCATAGCCGAGTTGTGTAAGCCTCATATCGGCGTTGTCCTGCCTCAGCTCTATGCGGTATTCCGCGCGCGAAGTCATCATTCTGTACGGCTCGTTCGTGCCCTTAGTAACGAGGTCGTCGATAAGCACGCCTATATACGCCTGGTCCCTGCCGAGCACGAGGGGAGGTTTGCCCCTCAGTCTGAGGCTGGCGTTGAGCCCCGCGATAAGTCCCTGCGCGGCGGCTTCCTCGTAGCCCGAAGTGCCGTTTATCTGCCCCGCCGTGTAAAGGTTTTTAACCTTCTTGAATTCGAGAGTGGGGAAGACGTCGAGGGTGTCTATGCAGTCGTATTCTATGGCATAGGCGTAGCGCATTATGTCGCAATGCTCCAGCCCCGCCACCGAGCGGTACATATCCACCTGTATGTCGTGGGGGAGGGAGGAGGACATGCCCTGAATGTATGCCTCCAACGTGTCCGCGCCCTCGGGCTCTATAAAAATCTGGTGCCTTTCCTTGTCGGAAAAGCGCACGACTTTCGTCTCTATCGAGGGGCAGTATCTCGGTCCCGTGCTCTCGATCGCGCCGTTGTAAAGGGGGGAGCGGTCGAGGTTGGAAAGTATTATCGAATGGGTAACTTTGTTAGTGTAAGTAAGGTAGCAGGGTGTCTGCGCCTCGGGCACGGTATCGTTCATGAAAGAGAAGGGGCACACGTCCGTCTGACCGGGCTGAATTGAGCACGCGGAGAGGTCTATCGTGCGGAAATCCACCCTCGCGGGCGTGCCCGTCTTGAAGCGGCGGACGTTGAAACCGAGCTTTATAAGGTTTTCGGTGAGTGCTGTCGCGGGGGCGAAACCGTTGGGTCCGCTGTCCTTTACGACCTCGCCCGTAATCGTGCGGGCGTTCAGATATACGCCTGTGGCGAGAACTACCGCATCGCATTCGAAAATGCCGCCGTAAGTCGTTTCAAGCCCGCATACTGCGCCGTCTTTTGTGAGAACGCGCTTGGCTTCACCCTGAACTATGCGCAAATTGTGCGTATTTTCGAGCACCTTTTTCATTCTGCGGTGATAGGCTTCCTTGTCAGACTGGCACCTTAAAGACTGCACCGCCGCGCCCTTGCCCACGTTGAGCATGCGGTATTGAAGGGCGGTGGCGTCGGCGTTTACGCCCATTTCGCCGCCGAGCGCGTCGATTTCGCGCACGAGCTGTCCCTTCGCCGTGCCGCCCACCGAGGGGTTGCACGCCATAAAGGCTATGCTGTCGAGGTTTAAAGTCAGTATCGCCGTCTTCATTCCCGTCCTTGCGGCGGCGAGGGCGGCTTCGCAACCCGCGTGCCCCGCGCCCACAACGACTATATCGAATTTTCCTTCGCTGAAAGTTTTCATTTTTATCGCCGTAAAAATTAATTGCCCGTTTGGCGGGCAATTAAAACTTTTATTACTTTTTGAGCACTATATTTTTTATGTCGTCAATATCCTTTGCCACTCTGTCGTTCACCTGACACATCTCTTCGACTTTGTTCCGCGAATAAAGAATGGTGGTGTGGTTGCGGTTGCCCAGAGCCTTGCCTATCGACATGAGGGGAAGGGACAAAAGCTCGCACATGAGGTAACAGCATATCTGTCTGGGCTGGACGAGGTCCTTTTTCTTGCACTTGCCAACGAGGTCGCCCTTTGTTACGCGGTAGAAAGAACATACTGCGTTAATAATCGTTTCGGGCGTAACTTCTTCCTTGCCGTCTTCGGATACCGCCTCGTTGAGCGCGCTGTGCGCGAGCGCGACGGTTATGGGCACTTCGTGAAGTTTGCTTGCAAAAATAACTTTTGTAAGTCTGCCTTCGAGCGTCCTTACGTCGTCGCCCGAATCCTGCGCGAGGAAGTTCAAAACGTCGTCAGGCACGAGGCACTTCTTTTCGAAAGCCTTTCTCTTTAATATGGCAATCTTGGTTTCGAGGTTGGGGGGAAGAATGTCGAATACAAGTCCGCCCGAGAAGCGCGTTTTAAGCCTCTCTTCGAGCGCCGTCAGTTCCTTCGGCGGCTGGTCGGAGGAAATTACTATCTGCTTTCCTTTTGCAACGAGCTCGTTGAATGTGTGGAAAAATTCTTCCTGAACTGCCTTTTTGTTGGCTATGAACTGAATGTCGTCTATAATCAGAATGTCCGCCGAGCGGTAGTGCTGGCGCAAGCGGTTGCTTCTGTCGCGCGCTTCGGGACCGCGGCTGGTGAACATCGTATCTATAATTTCGTTGACGAACTGTTCGCACGTTACGTAAATTACTTTAAGCTGGGGCTTTTCGGCGTTGATTTTATTGGCGATCGCCTGCATCAGGTGGGTTTTGCCCAAACCCGTTCCGCCGTAAATGAACAAGGGGTTGTACGTTCCCGCGGGGTCCTCGGCTACGTTCAGAGCGGCGGCATAGACGAACTCGTTGTTCTTGCCGACGACAAAGCTGTCAAAGGTGTATTTTTTGTCGAGGTTGGAGGGGGGATTGTATGTATTTTCCTCGGCGGGCGCGTTGTAAGCGTAATCGTCGCTGCCCTCTACGACGAGGCGGAAGTCCGAAACTCCGACGTTGGCCTTTATTATGGCTTCGCGCATCTTGTCGGCGAGCGTGCCGGTTATATACTGCGCAAAGTTTTCGTTGGGCGTTTGCAGCACGATGAAGCGTCCGTCTATATCGACGGGCACGAGCTTATCGATATAGGTGATGTAGGAAATATGGCTGATGATTTCACGCATTTTTTCCTTTATGGGGTTGTATATAAAATCAAAGCCTGCACTTTCCGCCATAATTTAAGTTCATTCCCTTTGTGTTTTTTGTTCGTATGTGTTAAAATAATAAAGTAAGTTGTTAATTCATTATAGTACAAACCGTCCTTAAAATAAAGTGTTTTGACAAAAAAATGCGCATAAAAAATTTATTTTTAAAAAATTTCAGAAATTACGCGGAGGAAAGTTTTTGCTTTTCCGAGGGGCTCAATGTGCTCTACGGCAAAAACGCGCAGGGCAAAACCAACTGCGCCGAGGCCGTTTTTTACCTTTGCACGGGCACTTCGCCGAGGGCGAGGAGGGATAAGCAGCTCATACGCTACGGACAGGAATTTTCTGAAATTTCCGCCGAATGCGAGGGCGTTTACGGCGGCATAACGCTGTCGGCGCGCATAAACGAGACGGGCAGGGAATTAAAGGTCAACGGCAACAAAATAACTCGCAATGCCGACCTTTTGGGCAATCTTTACGCCGTCTTTTTCTCCCCGCAGGAACTTCGCCTCATTCAGGACGGACCCGACGAAAGGAGAAGATTTTTAAATATTTCCCTCTCGCAGCTTTCCAGACCCTACTATATCGCCCTCCAGCGCTACAATAAAATTCTGGAACAGCGCAACAATTTGCTCAAAAACCGCGACCTGGAGATGGTTTTCGATACCCTCCCCGTATGGGACGAACAGCTCTGCACCTATGCCGCCGCCGTGGCGAGGCACAGGGCGGACTATATTTCCCGTCTCGCGCCCCTCGCGCAAGAGGCTCATTCCTATCTTACCGACGGCAAGGAGAACCTTTCAATATCCCCCGAAAGGAAGTATAAGGGCGACGAGAGCGAGATAAAAGCCCGTCTCTACGACGACCTCAAAAACAATTACGAGCGCGACATAAGGCTGGGCTACACCGCTTCGGGACCTCATCGCGACGATATCGACATAAAGATAGACGGCGAGGATGCAAAAACTTACGCCTCGCAGGGTCAGACGAGGACGGCGGCGCTCGCATTCAAGCTCGCCGAGGTGGAAATTTTCAGGCAGATGAGCGGGGAATATCCCGTGCTCATTTTAGACGACGTCATGAGCGAGCTCGACCTTTCCCGCCGCAAAAAGCTGGTGGGCAGAACGGAGGGGTTGCAGACCATTTTAACCTGCACGCACGCCGAGCGCGTATTATGCGGCAGACAATCGAACAGAATACGCATAGAGGGAGGTGCAATAAAGAGATGACGCTTGCCGATATGCACATACACACATATTATTCGGACGGAAAGCAGTCGCCCGCCGACGTCGTCGAGGCGGCGCGCGCCGCGGGGCTCGGGCTTATCTGCGTAACCGACCACGACACCATGGGCGCGAGCGAAGATGTAAAATCTCTCGCCTCCGCCGAAGGGATTGCGGCCGTTGACGGCATAGAAATTTCCGCCTATACAGGCGTAAAGGTGCACACTCTGGGCTACGGGCTGGATAAAAACTGCGCGGCCTTTAAAAGTTACTATAAAAGAGCGGTCGAAGGCTCGTTCGAGCGCTGTAAAGATATTTTAAAAAAGCTCTCCTCGCGCGGCATAACTTTGACCGAGGAGGAGGTGCTCGCCGAGCGCACGGTCGAGGGCACGCCCGTTCATTCTATGTTCATCTGTCGGGCGGCGGCAAAAAGGGGCTATGCAAAAAACGCGGGCGAATTTTACCTTTCCTACCTCGTCGGCGGCAAGTGCGCCTATTCGGATATCGGCAGACCCACCCCGCTCGAAGCCGTGCGGGTGATAAGCGAGTGCGGCGGAATATCTTCGCTCGCGCACCCCGGGCGCATTTCCCTGCCCGAAGAGGAGAAGGAAAAACTTATAAAAACTCTCGCAGATAACGGTCTGCGCGGCATAGAGGCGGTTTATTCGGGGCATACTGTAAGGGAAACGGCGTACTACAAGGAGATGGCGCAAAAGTTCAATCTTCTGGTGACGGGCGGTTCGGACACCCACTATCCGGGCGGTTCGCGAAGCATCGGTTCGCCCGCTTTTTCTCCCGACGATGAACTTCTGGACGCGCTTAAAATACTTTGAAATTTTTACTTAAATTTATTGTGGTGCTCACGCTTGCCGCGGGCGCCCTTATTTTTTATCCCGGGTTTTTGTTCGGGCTGCCCAAAGGCACTGTTCTCGACGGCATAGACGTCGGCGGAATGCCGCGCGCCGAGGCGGTCGCCGCGGCGCGCGGCAAGCGCACGCAAGAGCTCAAAGGCAAAAAACTTGTCGTGTCGGACGGGCAGAGGGAGTATGTGTTCTGCTATCCCGAATTCAACGCCGCAGACGACGTCGAAGAGGTGGTTAAAGGCATAAAAAAGAGGGGCGAATATTTCACTTCCGCCCGCATATACCTCAACGGAATGGACGAAATAATTAAAAATATATGCTCCTCCGCGCAGAAACCTCTCACCGAACCCTACGCGGTTTTCAGTCCGCAGGGCGAGCCGTTTACCTACTTCGAGGGCAGCGACGGAATAACCGCCGACGCCACTTCGCTAAAAAGGGATATAGTAAATTCTCTCAACGGCGGCTTTGAAAAAGTCGTGCTCAAAACCAAAGTGCAGGCGCGAAAAAGGTCGATTGAGGACGTAAAACGTGAAACCCGCCTGATAGGCTCTTTCACGACCTATTTCGACGCGGAAAACAGCGCGAGGGTGTCCAATATCCGCCTCGCTTCGTCAAAGATCAACGGCTTCGTGCTCGGCGCGGGCGAAACTTTTTCTTTCAATGAGATTGTCGGTCAGCGCACGCGCGCAAACGGTTATCTGCCCGCAAAAATAATTTCGGGCGGCAGGTTCGTCGACGGCATAGGCGGCGGAGTTTGTCAGGTTTCCACAACGCTGTATAACGCCGCGGTTCTTTCGGGGCTGGAAATTGAAAAGTTCAATCCGCACTCCCTCGCCGTAAGCTACGTTTCGCCCTCGCGCGACGCCATGGTAAGCGGAATGTACTGCGATTTAACCTTTAAAAATACGCGGTTGACCCCGATATATATCCGCGTCAACGTCTTTTCGGGCGGCATGACCTGCCGCATTTACGGCTACGACGACGGGGTAAAGCGCTCATTCGTTTCGCGCGTGGTCGGCACTATCGAACAGCCGCAGGACGTAGTCGTCTTCGGCGACGAGGAAAAAGTGCTCAGTATCGGTAGGGAGGGCACGATAAGCGAAGGATACCTCGTAGAGGAAAAAGACGGGATAATAAGCGAAAAACTTATAAGAAAGGACAAATACGCCCCGGTCGCGGGCGTAAGGCAGATTGTCGCCCCTTTGCAACAAGAGCTTGAAGCGGGCTGAAAAAGTGTCGGCATGAAACGCGCGTGTGCATTGAAACGCACCGCTGGCGCGCGGTTTAATTTGCGTCGCGCCGTCGGGCGGCGCGACGCAATGTTTAATTAATGCGTGGCAATAGTTAAGGTTAAAATTGTGCGCATAAAAGTTAAAAATTTTTACTCGCTTTTACGGCGCAGGGGCGCGCAGAGGGCGGCGGAGCATATTTTGCGTTAAAATATTTGTGTTTTATCCGCTTATATGATATAATCATATAAATTACAGTTTTATTCGGGGGTAATTATGGATAAGATTATAGTTGACGGAATGGGCGGCGACAACGCGCCCGCCAGCGTTTGCGAAGGCGTAGCCGCCGCGCTCAACAAAGATAAAGATATTTACATCATCCTTACGGGCAGAAAGGACGAGCTGGAAAAGGAGCTTTCAAAGCACTCTTATCCCTCGGACAGGCTGGAAATAGTCGATTGCCCCGACGTGATAGACATGAACGATATCCCCACCGAGGCGGTCAAAAAGAAGAATTCCTCTTTGATGCAGGCGTTCTGGATGCTCAAAAAGAATGACGACACCGCCGCGCTCGTTACGGCAGGTTCGACGGGCGCAACCATTGTCGGCGGACAGCTCATTTTAGGCAGAATAAGGGGCATCAAGCGCCCCGCGCTCACGCCCGCCGTGCCCAACGCGCGCGGTAAAATGACAATTCTGTGCGACTGCGGCGCAAATGCCGAGTGCAAGCCTTCCATGCTCTGCCAGTTCGCCGTAATGGGCAGTGCGTACGCCACCGCAGGTTTCGGAATAAAAAATCCCAAAGTCGGACTTTTGAATAACGGCGCGGAGGAGCACAAGGGCGACCCCGTGCATCAGCAGGCTTACCAATACCTCAAAAACATGAAGGGCATAAACTTCATCGGCAACGTCGAGGGCAGGGATATAAACACCGCCGACGTTGACGTCGTCGTCAGCGACGGTTTTTCGGGCAACATCGCCTTAAAGACGATGGAGGGCACCGCGAAGATGATTTTGAAGACGATGAAAAAACAGCTGACGGCGGACTTCCGCTCGAAGCTGGGCGCGCTCATGTGCAAAAAAGCCATAAAGCGCATGCGCGCCGACCTCGATTTCGAGGCGGCAGGCGGAGCAATGCTGCTCGGCGTAAAGAAAGTGGTCGTCAAAAATCACGGCACATCGACGGGAGTATCAATCTGCAACGCAGTGCTCAAAGCCGCCGAACTCTACCGTTCGGGACTTATAGAAAAGGTCGAAAAACTGCTCGAACAGGCTGACCTCGGCTCGGTGATAACTTCGGAAGAATGATTGAAGACATAGAAAAAGCCGCGGGCTATACTTTTAAAAACAAATCGCTTGCCCGCCGCGCGCTCACTTTGAAGGGCGCGGACGAAAAATTCAATAACGAAAGTCTTGAATGTCTGGGGGACGCGATTATAGGCTTTATCGTCGCCGAAAAGTTTTATTCCGACGGGCTGGACGAGGGTGGAATAACCTCGCGTAAAAAGTCGGTCGTCTGCGACGAAGCCCTCGGCGAAACGGCGCAAAAGCTGGGGCTGGATAAAGAGCTCGTAAAGCCCAAGGGCGCTTTCAACAACAAAAAAGCCGTGCCTTCTGCCTACGAAGCCCTCGCCGCGGCGATATACCTCGACGGCGGAATGGAGGCGGCGAAAGCGTTCGTTGCGCGCACGCTCGATTTTTCGCGCAGCAGGCAGGACTACATTACAATGTTGCAGGAAGCATTGCAGGGCGCGGGCAAGGCTCTGCCCGAATACAGCCACGGCGGCGACAATGGCAGCGGGGACGAGCACGATTTTATAGTGTGCGTAACAGCCGACGGAAAGAAATTTTCCGGCAGGGGCAGCAATACCGCGATAGCAAAGCGCGAAGCCGCAAGGGCGGCATATATCAGCTTATTTAACTCGTAAAAGTCGCGTGCGCGGCGGGGCTTTAAGCCCTTTAAGAGGTGAAAATGATACAGTTCAAAAGCATAAAACTCGTCGGCTTCAAGTCGTTTGCCGACCCTACGGAAATCAACCTTTCCGACGGCGTAACCTGTATAGTCGGACCCAACGGCTGCGGCAAGAGCAACGTTGCCGACGCCATACGCTGGGTTCTCGGCGAACAGTCGGCAAAGCAGATGCGCGGCACGCAGATGATGGACGTCATCTTCGGCGGCACGGAAAAGCGCAAAAAGATGTCTTTTTGCGAAGTTACGCTCACCTTCGATAACACGAACAGGATATTCGATATCGACTGCGACGAAGTCGAAATGACCAGAAGGTTATACCGCGACGGCGAGAGCGAATATATCCTCAACAGACAGCCTTCGAGGATGAAGGTCTTGACCGCACTCCTGCACGGCGCAGGCGCGGCGAAAGAGGGTTACTCCATTATCGGTCAGGGCAGAATTGCGCAGATAATGAACTCCCGCCCCGAAGAGCGCCGCTCCATTTTCGAGGAGGCGACGGGCATAATCGTGTTCAAGGACAGAAAGGCCGACGCCGAGCGCAAGCTGGAAGCCGCCCGCGACAACCTTTTCGTCTTCGCGCAGAGAATGCAGGAAGTCGAGCGTCAGCTCGCTCCCCTTTCGAAGGCTGCGGAAAACGCCCGCAAATACCGCGAACTATATTCCTCGCTCCGCCACCATGAAGTAAATACGTACATATACCGCCACGACACGGCGGAGGGCGAGCGCAACAAGATCAATTCCAAAATAGACGCGTTCACCAAGGAGCTTGACAAACTCGCCGAACAGTCTTCTGCCCTTTTGAAGGAATACGACGAGTGCCGCAGCCTGCTCGCTTCGGCGGACGGAAAGCTCAAAGCGCTGTACAACAAGCGCGTCGATTACTCCGTGGGACTTGCTCAGACTTCGGGCGAAAGCAAGGTGTTCAAGGAAAAGGCAAACGCCGTCAAGGCAAAATTGCAGCAGGCGCAGGAGGATATTGTTTACTCGACGAAGCGCATAAGCGAAATCGACAAGGAAATCAGCCGCTCCAAGGACTATGCCGAAAAGAACACGGCGCGAATAAATAACTTGACGACGGCAGGCAACAGCCTCCGCGCGGAAATTTCTCAGCTTTCGGAGAGCATAGCAAGCTACGAATACATGACGGGCGAACATCGCAAAAAGGTAATGGACGCCTTCAAAGACCTCTCCGAAATGAAGGAAAATATCGGTTCGCTTTCGGCGAGAAAGGAACTTATTTTGGAGCGCATAGGCGAAATCGAGGAAGCCATGCGCAAGATAAAGGACGAGCGCGACGCCCTCAAAGCGCAGTACGATGAGACGCTTGCCCGCCAGGAAAAACTCAATGCCCTGCTCGGCAGCGAAAATACCCTCGTAGAGGAGGCGGAAAGCAAAGTCGCCGCCGCCGAACAGAAATTGCAGGCGGTAATTTCGGGCATATACGACGCGCAGGCTACCATAAATTCGCTCGGACAGACGCAGAGGACATATCAGGCTCTGCGCGACAGGTTCGAGGGCTATACATACGCGGTAAAAAGACTTATGTCCGACGCGCGCTCAAACGCCGAGCTGGACAAGCGTGTCATGGGGCTCATAGCCGACGTTGTTTCCACTCCCAAGGAATACGAAGTCGCCATAGAGACTGCGTTCGGCGGAGCAATGCAGAACGTAATCACGGCAACGCGCGAGGACGCGCAGTACCTCATTTTATACCTCAAAAACAACCGCGCGGGTCAGGTTACTTTCCTGCCGATAGACGCTCTGCGCCCGAGGTACGAAAACGAGCAGATTAAATCTGCCGCGAAAGAGAGCGGCGCGGTGGGGTATGCCATAGACCTCGTCAAATACGATAAAAAGTACGAAAACGTCATACATAATCTTTTGGGCAACACGCTCATCTGCGACGATATAAGGAGCGCAACTGCGATAGCGAGGAAATATCCCAGAGCGTTCAAGATAGTAACGCTCGACGGCGACATAATATCGACGTCGGGTTCGATGACGGGCGGTTCGCGCAGAGAGAACGCGGCAAACCTCCTCGCAAACGAGCGCAAACTCAAAGAAATCGAGGATGAAATTTCGGCGAAGCGCGAATATCTATCGCGCGCCGAGCGCAAAAAGGAGGAGCTTTCCGCGCAGAAGGACGAGGCGGTTTCGGAGAGGGAAAACCTCCGCGAAAGGTTGCAGAGCGCGGGCAACGAGCTCGCCGCGTGCAATCAGCTCCAGTCGGGACTTATGGTCAACGTTACCGACAAGGAGAGCGAATACGCGGCATACTCGCAGTCGCGCAGGGCGTTTGAAAGCAAGCTCGCCGAGCTCGACGACCAGTATTCTTCCCGCTCCAAGGACGCGGGCGATTTGTCGGCGCAATCGGACAAGGCTTCCTCCGAAATGGACGATATGTCCGAAAAGTACGAAAAACTGCTCGATGAGCGCAACCGCAAGGTCGAAAAGCTCAACGGTTATCAGATAGAAATAGCCTCTCTCACCAGCGCGGTCAAGAGCGGCGAACAGAATGTCGAAAGGCTGGGCGCAGAGCGCACGCAGCTCATTTCAAAGGTCGCTTCCTTGCAGGAGCTTTTGCCCAAAATGCAGTCGGAGTTCGAAGATTTTTCGGATAAAGCCGACCGCGCCGCCCTTTCCAAAGAGGACAGGGAGGAGCTGGACAGGATTATAAAGCAGATAGAGGAGCTCGAAGAGACCAAAAAGACGCTCAACGCGCGCACCGAAGAGGTCAACTCCGCGCGCTTGCAGACATACGACGACAGCGAAAAACTCAAAGAAAAGATACATACCAATCAGCTGGCATTGCAGAAAATCGACAGCGAACTCGAAAATCTTCAAACGCGCATTACCGAGGAATACAACCTCGACTACGACAGCTGTCTGCAATACAAGGAAGAGGGGTACGATATATCGACTTCGGCGAACAACATAGCAAACTACAAGCGCCAGCTCACCATGCTCGGACCCGTCAACCCCAACGCCGTAGAGGAATATGAGGAAGTCAGCGCGCGCTACAACAAGATGTGCGAGGACAAAGCCGACCTCGAAAAGGGCATTGACGACCTGACTTTGGCGCTTAACGAAATACGCGACGAAATGCTCAAAATTTTCAATCAGGGCTTCGACACGATAAACGAAAACTTCAAGCGTACTTTCAAGGAGCTTTTCGGCGGCGGCAAGGCGGAACTTCAGCTCGATTATACCGATTGCGACGACCCCCTCAACGCGGGCGTCGAAATTGTCGCCTGCCCTCCCGGCAAAAAGCTGACAAAAATTTCCCTCCTTTCGGGCGGCGAACAGGCGCTTACGGCGATAGCCATACTCTTTGCGATAATAGCCATGCGCCCCATGCCCTTCTGCGTGCTCGACGAAATCGAAGCCGCGCTCGACGAGGCGAACGTAGGCAGGTATGCGAGGTATCTTAAAAAGTTTGCCGAAAAGACGCAGTTCATAGTCATAACGCACCGCAAGCCCACGATGGAAAACGCCGACGTGTTATTCGGCGTAACTATGGAGGAAAAGGGCGTTTCAAAGATAGTTTCCGTAAAGATTTCCGAGGTGGAAAGTCGCCTCGGCGGCGATACGGTCGCTTAAATCATAAAAAAAGGATTATTTTATGGGTATTTTTTCCAGAATAGGCGGAGCTCTCAAAAAGACGAGGGACGCCCTCGGCGGCGCGCTCGGCGCACTGTTTGCAAAAAACAAGCTCGGCGATGAATTTTACGACGAGCTTGAAGAAATTTTAATCGGAGCAGATATAACTTTATCCACGGCGGAAGAAGTCGTCGATGAAATACGCGCCGAAGCGAAAGCGGAAAAACTCAAAGATAAGGAGTACGTCATAAATCTTTTGAAGGACGTGCTCGAAGAAAAACTGTATGAAGCCGAAGTGCCCGAAATAAAATATCCCGCGGTCATAATGCTCGTCGGGGTAAACGGCGTAGGCAAGACCACCACGGTGGGAAAACTTGCGCACTACTTCCTTGAAGAGGGCAAGTCGGTAACCGTGGCGGCGGCGGACACATTCCGCGCGGCTGCGAGCGATCAGCTCTCCGTTTGGGCGGACAGGGCAAAGGTGAGAATTGTCAAGCACGAGGAGGGCAGCGACCCTTCCGCCGTCGTTTTCGACGCCCTTTCTTCCGCCAAGGCGAGGGGGACGGACGTGGTGATTATAGATACTGCTGGTCGTCTGCACGTCAAAGCCAACCTCATGGAAGAGCTCAAAAAGATGAGCCGCGTAGTCATGAGGGAGCACCCTGCGGCGCATTTTTATAAATTTCTCGTGCTCGACGCGACGACGGGGCACAACGCCCTCAATCAGGCGCAGATTTTCGACGACGCAGTCGGCATAGACGGCATAGTGCTTACAAAACTCGACGGCACAGCCAAGGGCGGCTTTGTCATATCGCTCTGTTCCGAACTCGCCGTTCCCGTAGTTTTTGCGGGCGTCGGCGAAAAGATAGACGACCTAGAAAAGTTCAATCCCGAAGAATTTATCGATAATATTATCTGATTATTATGTATTTGCTTTTATCTGTGGGCGGACCCGCTGTTTTTCTCATATTTGCCATAATAATTTTAGTGATGGCGATATGCGTATTCGCCGTGGTATTCATAAAGGGCATAATTCAGTGGCGCTCTAACAACAAAGCCCCGAAAATAACCGTTCGGGCAAAAGTTGCGACAAAGAGGACGAGAATTTCTCATCACCACGGCGCAGGCACGAACGAAGTCGTCGTGCACGCGGCGCGCTTTACATATTATTACATTACTTTTGAGTTCGAAAGCGGCGACCGCGAGGAATTTGCAGTAACTGCCTCCGATTACGGCATGATTGCGGAAGGCGATGAGGGCAAACTGACCTTCAAGGGCACGCGCTTTTTAAATTTTGAAAGAGGTATCTGATATGACCGAAAAAGAAAAAATGCTGGCGGGCGAGCTGTATTTCGCCTGCGACGAAGAGCTTTCGTCTATGCACCAAAGGGCGGTTTGTCTGTGCGAAAAGCTGAAAAGCTCCGCGCTGTGCGGCGAAGAGCGCGAAAAGACTATAAGAGAATTATTCGGGAAGTGCGGCTCAAATCCCGCCGTAACGCCCGGTTTTTGTTGCGATTACGGCAGCAATATAGAGGTAGGCGATAATTTTTACTGCAATTACAACGTTGTAATCCTGGACGTATGCAAGGTAAAAATCGGCAACAACTGCCTTATCGGACCCCAGGTGGGAATATATGCCGCCTGCCATCCGCTTGACAGGGAAGTGCGCGCCTCGGGCGCGGAGTTCGGCAAGCCCGTAACCATCGGTAACGACTGCTGGATAGGCGGCGGAGCCGTAATCAATCCGGGAGTTACGCTGGGCGACAACGTAGTCGTCGGAAGCGGTGCGGTTGTTACGAAATCTTTCCCCTCCGACGTGATAATCGCGGGCAACCCCGCAAAAATCATAAAAAGACTTAAAGCCGACGCTCCTTCCAACGGTGTCGCCAAAGTCTGATTTTTATGACTTTGAGGCAGTGTTTTTATTTACTTTGAGGCAAAGATTTTATGACAAGATTTTGCCCCTGCGCGTTTATACTCTGACGAAATTTATGCATGCAGATATATGTGCGCATATGTAAATAAGTAAATGCTTCTCACGTGAATAAATACAGCATAAAACGATAAAAAGTGAGGCGGAGGTTGATTAAAAATCAACCTCCGCCTTTTTCTGACGATTAATAACTCAGGTTATAAATCGTCGGCATCCTGTACGGGCTTTTCATATACGTTTTCGCATACGCCCGTATAACTGCCCAACGGGTCTCCCTTGCTTAAAAAACTCTTTTTATTTGCAGTTTTTAGTGCTTTTGGAAGAGCAGCCCGAAGTCTTGTTCTGCTGCTTGTTCTGGCAGTTCTTTGCGGACTTGTTTTCGTTTTTCATAACTTCTCCTTCTGGAAGGGAATATGCAGGTAAACTTCGCCCTGGCTCGACTTGCATAAGGGACAAATATCCCACGCCTGTTTTGCCGTCTGCATATAACCGCATTCGGCGCAGACGTAGAGTATCATGCTTTCGTTTTTATAAAGCGTTCCTTCCTTGAATGCGTTGTAAAGATAGTTAAAAACTTCTTCATGTCTCTTTTCAACGTTTGCAATCAGGTTATAAAGCGCCGCTATGTCGGCAAAGCCTTCGTCTTTTGCGTCTTTTTCAAAAGCGGGATAAATTTTTTCGTGTTCCGCGCGTTCGTCTTCCGCCGCGAATTTAAGACACTGTTCTATATCTCCCGTATGAAAGGGATAACCTGCGTCCAGGTCGATGTTGTTTATACACTGTCCTCCGCGCTTGGTAAGTTCTTCAAAAAATCTGCGCGCATGCACCGTTTCGTTCTTTGCGAGCGTCCTTATGACGTTTGCAAGTTCGGTATATCCCTGCTTGGTCGCCGCCTGCGCTATAAGCTGATATCTCATTCCCGCCTGGCTTTCGCCTGCAAAACTGCGGGCAAGGTTTTTATAAGTCTTAGTCTGGTCAAATTGCATATTTACCCTCCGTAATAGCTATTGTGCACATTCTTCCGTCGTTTATGCCCGATTTGTCGCTGGAATATATTTCTTCGCTTGACAAATGCGCCCGATATGATATAATGTAAGAAAAGTAAGGATACAAAGGATAAATATGGAAATAGCAAAACTTACGTCAAAAGGTCAGATAACTATACCCAAAGCCGTCAGGGACGATTTGGGCGTCGATACGGGCGATAAGCTCGTTTTCATAAAGAGCGAGGGCGGATACCTCGTCTGCTGCGGCGATAAACTGCAATTCGACTTGCCCGCCGAAGATGTCGCGCGCGTTCCCGAACGCCGTTCTCCCGCGCCCGTCGTTGCCGATTACGACGATGATGAGGAAGAGCGCGAAGAAAAAACAGAGAAGTCTGAAAAGGACAAGGGCGACAAAAAGAAAAAGAAGAAGAAAAAGAAGAAAGATAAGGACTGATATTTCAGCTCTTAAATCTTACTTTTTGTAAAAGCCTTACTTTATTTTTTGCGCGCTTTGCGTAAATATTGCCAACTTTCAAGCCCCGCCTTTCATTCGGCGGGGCTTATTAATTTTTTAACTTGCTTTATAATTTTTTTAAGTCTGCGCTGACGTCTTGCGCATGCGCGCGTAAACGAAATAATATATTTATAAGGTAAATAAAGCCGCGCCGCAGTTACCTGCG
>ULSO01042347.1_pt1 | contig 57813 bp, 51 predicted proteins | sample 1956701 | NCBI WGS metagenome assembly ULSO01 (sample SAMEA4835708, study PRJEB28245) | human gut metagenome | biome: gut microbiome; material: fecal sample | place: Denmark | collected 2008 | reverse complement strand
TGTAGCGGTCGGCGTTGCTGTCGGTGTCGCTGTAGGCGTTGCCGTAGGTGTTGCGGTCGGCGTTGCACTAGGTGTTGCCGTAGGTGTAGCACTAGGTGTTGCGGTCGGTGTCGGTGTAGGCTCCTGGGTCGGTGTAGGAGTCGGATCCGGAGTCATGGTCGGAGTCGGCATAGGTGTCGGAATGGTCGGTGTATCACCGTTACCATGTACCTCGGCACCATCATACTTAAACTTAACACTGTCGGAAATCAGTGCACCATTCACATTCTGGTTCATGATTACATCCGATTTTGCACCGGCAATGATACCAGCAAACTGTGCATTTACCTGTACAGTCTTATCATAATTTCCAAGGTTCCAAATTAAATACTGAGATCCGGCGATCTGCGTGTTATTTGCCCACTGGTTCAAGATAATGTCATTCTGCTTTGCATCTTCGCTGAAATTCATATTTACAACGATCGTTGTTCCCTGTGCGTTTGCCTGGGCGATCTTGGTAAGCATATCTCCATAATTTCCCTTGGTCAGGAAGGAAACATCAATGTTTGCAACAACAATGTCATCCTTTCCTACTGAGCCATCCTTTAACATTTCATAAATGGTATTCATAGCTGCCGTAGAGTCATCCACGCCCTTTGCAGCATTTTCTTCCATGATTGCTGTCAGCTTTTCACCGGTCTGCGCAATCTTATCTAAGTTAGATTCGATGTCAATGACATCATTATATTCCGGATGATCTTTTACAAAATCACTGATCTTATCCACATCATTTGACTCGATAATGGTTGTTTTTCCTGATGCGTCTTCAATATTGGCATCCTCGCCCAGGATCAGGGATCCAATCACCTTCTCGCCCGAGTTTACTCTTGATACGGTACCACTATTTACATAGGAATATCCATCTGAATTCAGATCTGCACCCTCCAGATAGTTACCGCCTGCATAGATCTTGGATCCATCTTCGATTTCATCAACAGCAAAGTTACCGTCAATATGTGCTCCTCCTGAAGGAGTATTTACCTTATCAGCATATACTGTAAATCCGTTTGTTACAGACATTGCAGAAAGCCATGCACTCAGCTTTGCAATTTCCTCCGGCGTCATTTCTGAAGCCTTAACAACAGCAGAATTCCCTGAAGAATAAGATCTTGCTGTGGGAGTAGGTCCTGCACTGTTTTCCTCAGTCTGAACTGCCCTTGCACTATTGATATTTTCTACCAGAATGTTCGTAGCAGCAGCAACCTGTGCCGTGTACATAATACTCTTACACTGTGTAGGGTTCTGCTTTACGGTAACGGAGTCCTGAGCTGACAAGGTGTCAACCAGCGCATTTCCAACGTTGGCGCCTTCCTCTGTAACGGTAATTCTTTCATTAACCAGATATGCTTCCTTGCCATCCTCTGTTTCCACCTGGACAATCGGAATATCTGCGGGCTCTACAGCCTGTATTACCGCTTCCTGATTGCTTTCTCCTTCTGCAGGAACCAGTGCTTCAGGTGCTTCCTCACTGTTACTATCATTATTTGTTTCTTCTATATTATTAATTGCAGTATTCTCCTCTGACTCCTGCTCTTCCTCTGTTTCATCCTCGGGAAGCGCTGCCGGTATTGTGGACGGAGAAGCAACAGGAGAAGGGCTTACACTTTCTTCTACTACTGCCGGGCTCTTTGCCTCATCTGCACCAAGCGCATCGGGTTCTAACGTAGGAGTTGCTGTAGGAGTTGCCGTTGGTGTGGGAGTAGGCGTTGCTGCTGTTTCCTTCCCATCTGTTTCGGCAGTTGCAGTGGGCGTTGCTTCCGCTATCGCAGTAGGAGTTGCCTCTGCAGCAGGATCTGCTTCCGGAACGATTGTTGCTTCCGGTGTGCCAGTTTCCTCTCCGCTTTCTGCATTCATCTCGCCAGAAGCTTCAACGGTTGTCTCAGGAACACTTGCTTCCTGTGAAGGCTCTTCACTTACAGGCTCTTCGGATACCGGTTCCTCTGAAGAAGGTTCTTCATAACCAGGCTCTTCATAAGAGCTTTCCTCCTGCTGCTGATTTTCCTCTTCCGTGTACTCTTCCACCGCCGGTGCTTCATAGCTGCTTTCACCTGAGTCTCCGCTGCTTCCCTCCCAGGACACCACTTCCTCTTCAGAGTAAGTCAGCGTGTTGCCTTCCAGATTTTCATTTGCATAAGCAGAAATGACGTTTACCACAACAATCATGTAAGCTACCATAATTGCGATCATTCTCTTTGTGCGCCTGGACATCCTTTTCATGTTATTCCTCCTTAACACTCCCATTAGTTCATCCAATATAGTAAAGGTCAAAATACAGTTCGACCCATAATTCATTTCCTCATACATAATATACACTAGCAAACGGCATATTTTCAAGTACTTTTGACCTACATAAACACAATTCGTTCATTTTCACAAAGCCAAAAATAAAACTATTATGCCCCATTAAATAAAAACGTTTTTTACCCGTTTTTCAGCGTATTTTTCGCTTTTTATGTAAACTCATTTTTATTGGATTTTTTCAAAAATAAAATTATATTGCGCAAACAAAAGAGACTGTATCAGGCTTTCTCCTTCTCCCCATACAGTCTCTTTCCATTTTTTATGATATATTTCCGACGTACTAAAACAATATTTTCCATTTTGTTCTTTTTACGTCATTTTTCTGCTTGATAACAAAAATATATTGCGTTTTTGGTCTTTCTGCTTATAAGAAAAGAATTTTTTCGGCGGTTTGCACAATTCCCTTCTTTCCTAAAACAATCCTCTTACCTCATCTGATCTGGTAAACACCGGGATCACATCAAGAGGAGCGTTTGCAGCTACTTCTTTTCCTCCCTGGAATACCTTCCCGGTAGATATTTCCGTCCACTCTGCTCCCTTCGGAAGATAAACCTGTCTCTGGCTGACTCCGGGCTCCATAACCGGCGCTACCAGAATGTCTTTGCCAAACATATAGGCATCTTCCGTTTCCCACGCCTTTGGATCCTCCGGGAAATCAAAAAACAGCGGACGCATAACAGGTTCCCCTGTTCTGCTGGATGCTTCCATGCACTTTCTCACATAAGGCCTTAGCTTCTCCCTCAGGAAAAGATATTTCGTCAGGATCTTATAATTCTCTTCCCCAAAGCTCCATACCTCATTGTCCTGCCCTGAGGTAAGCTGTCTTACCCCATTGATAAATTCCTGTTCTCTTTCATACCAGGGCGAACGCTCCCCATGCATTCTGAAGACCGGGCAAAATGCGCCCCAGGCAAACCAGCGGACCAACAGCTCCTGAAAGCCGGGATCCTTAATGTCGCCGCCGATAAAACCACCAATATCTGAAGTCCACCAGGGAATTCCTGCCATTCCCATGTTAAGCCCCGCCTGAAGCTGCTCTCTCATGGCCCTGAAAGTGGAACTGATATCTCCAGACCAGGTAAGCACTCCGTATTTCTGGCTCCCTGCCCATGCGCAGCGGACAAGGCTCATGATCTCCTTTTCTCCTTCTGCTTTCAGTCCGTCATAAAAGCCTTTTGCATACATTACCGGATAAATATTGGTGCACTGCAATGCAGGTCCCGCATAATAACGATAGTTATCGAATTCATAGGTTCCATATTCCGGTTCAGCCTCATCCAGCCAGAAAATACGGATTCCTTTTTTGTAGTAGTTTTCTTTGCATTTGTCCCACACAAACTGTCTGGCTCCAGGGTTTGTAGTGTCGTAAAAGGTGGTATTTCCCATCCAGGTCATATGGCAGGCATTTCCTCTGTCATTCCGCACCAGATAGCCCTTATCAGCCATTTCCCCATAATTTTCACAGCGTTCATCTACCGTGGGCCATACGGAAACTACCGTTTCAATCCCCATCTCCTTGAGCTCTTTTACCATGGCATCCGGATCAGGCCAGTCTCTTGGCTCAAATTTAAATTCTCCCTGCATGGTCCAGTGGAAAAAGTCTACCACGATAGCATCCATGGGAAGCCCTCTCCTTTTATGCTCTCTTGCAACGGCCAAAAGCTCCTCCTGATTTCTGTAGCGCAGCTTGCACTGCCAGTATCCCATGCCATATTCCGGCATCATGGGAGTTCGTCCGGTAGCGGCGCTGTACTGCTCCAGAATTTCTGCGGGCGTATCTCCTGCGGTAATGAAATAGTCCATCTTTTTGGTAGACCTTGCATGCCATTCCGTTTTGTTTGCCCCAAAGGTAACCGTTCCGATCGCCGGGTTATTCCAGAAAAAGCCATAGCCTCTGCTTGATACCATAAACGGAACACTGGCCTGACTGTTTCTGTGCTCTAATTCCAGCACTGCACCTTTTTTGTTCAGGTTCTTTTCCTGATACTGGCCCATGCCGTAGATCTTCTCATCATCATATGCCTCAAACCTTGCCGTAAGGGCAAAATCCGAAGTCCCTGTGATCGGCTTTAACTCTCTGCCGGCCACTCCAATGGGAACCGCATAGCGGTTGATCCTGTTGCGGTTTCTCCAATACTCGGCGGTTAAAAGTTCTCCCCTCTGGTTATAAAAGGAAAGCCATCCCTCCGGGTTGATCTTTACCGTGATTTTTCCGTTTATCATGGTATACTCTTTTCCGGTCATATGGTACTTTGCCCATTCTTCCCCCTGATACCATGGATCTGTAATATCAAGCTCTCTGACTGTGACCTCCGGCGTGCATTTTTCCACCTCTTCCGTCAAAGCCCAGCTATGGCCATCCATAACAGGTTCCCCTGTCATCCGAACCCTCAAAGAATTTTTCCCCCATGGTTCAATAAAGACCTGGCTCATTCCGCTTGAAATGATCAGTTTATTTCCCTCCTGTGCTACTCTCATGTGCCTTTCCTCCCATTTTTCTTAAAATGCTTTCTGGAATGTTCTTATTGTATCGCATTCAGGAAACAATTTCTATCCTTCTTTTTCTATTCCTGCACATAGGCTGTGTCCGCTAAAACAAAGTCCGGAACCGTCCCTTTTATAAAGCGGTAATAGGCATTTGTTCCATATTGCTTATCCATCATGGTTCCCGGCTTAAAGTATACGATCACCGAGATCTCATAGTCCGCCTGAGGGCCATTGTCCCAGCGGTAATCCACCATCTCCTCCGGATAGATGCTTTCTGCAATCCGGGCGATCTTCTCCTGCCCCGTATAACTCTTCTTTACCATGGTTGTCACTGCGGAGGGATCCACCATCACTTCTTCTCCAGACAGATACTCCTGTTCCCGTAAAAGCTCCACATCCTGATTCTCATTCACTACTACGATCTGGGCAATATCCTCCGTCTGCAGCTGGCTTTCTACCTCGCAGTCCTTTTCTGCAAGCAGCTTTATGCATCTTTCATAGGAAGGATAAATATTCAGCCCCACATTCCACCAGTCTGATGTGCTGCCTCCTCCGTAATACCAGTAAGCGCTTTCTGTTTCCATGGAAAGCACGCCTACCGGCACCTCCTGCCTTTTCTCCTGAAAGCCCGTTTCCTTTAAGTCTTCTCTGTATGCTGCTAGAAGCTCTCTGGTATCCTGGACGCTGAGCCTATTTTCATACACTCCGTTTCCAAACTGAAATGACAGCTTAAAGCCTTCCGTCTGCTCGATCTTTCTTTCCAGCACATCTGTAGCTGCTACATTGTAGCCCTCCAGGAATTCATTGCTGTCTATGATCTTTTCCAACAGGCCAAGGGACTGTTCATCCTCCATGTTGATATAAACGACCCTTTCTGCCGTTCTGCCGCTTTTCATGCGATAAAGAATGGTTGCGTAAGACCAGTAGCCATTCTCCTCGTCCTCTCCTGCAGCCTGGTCAATTTTGTTATATTCTCCCATGGAGTAATCTGCCAGCAGACAGACGTCTTCCACATTCTGCAGGTACATATACCTTTTTGCATATTCCATGCCGGATATGAGCTTCAGGCTGTCCCTGTCAATCCATGAATCCGAATAGCCTCCTTCGTCATAGGTGCTGGGGATAAAGGCAATACTTTCCACCTGATCCGGTTTCGGTACAAAACGGTCAAATCCAAACAGGTCATAGCGGTAGATGCCAAAGCATCCTGCTGCCAGTACCACACAGATCAGAATATGTCTTTTCTGATGCAGCGCCCCACGAATGTCAAACTCATAAATTACCTGGATGACCCCACATCCCAGAATTGCCGTCAGGACAATGGCAGTGAGCACATGCCAGACTCCGTCCATGCCGGACAGGGGATAAAAATCAACCACGCCGCCCACAATTTCTCCTACAAAAAGGGCTGCAGGAATTACCAACAGGATCTTAATGACGGTTCCCAGCTTTGCAAAAGCCATGGCCTTTCCTGCTGCTTCCGGAGGACGCTTGCAATAGCAAAAATAAGAAAGGAGTCCTATGACCAGCGAAAGCGCCAGCATGGCTGCCAGCATGATCCCTTCCCTGCCGCTTCCCGACACCAGCTTTTCATACAGCCCTATGGGAGAAAACAGGGGAACCTGTTCATAGAAATGTCCTCCAAAATACCGGAAGAAAAGAGATTTATAGCTATAATCTACTGCCCTGACCATAAACTCATAAAGACAAAGCACCAGAAGTCCCAACCCGGTCACCACCATATTCCCAGTCAGCATCACAGCCAGAATGGATAAATGATACATCCCTAAAAACAGGCAGAAATGAATGCCAAACGCCCGCAGCGCCGTTGCCAGGATCTCCCCGTTGCATGCCTGGTTTCCTGCTGCCAGAAGCAGGCTGATCCCCATTCCCATCAGATAAGGAAGCAGGAAGATCAAAATTCCATTGACCCAGATCACCAGAAATCTCCTGCTTTGCTTTACAGGCATTCCCATGTAAAAATCAGTTTTCTTTCTACTGTAAAGGTAGGAAAACCCCTGGATCCCGGCGATCACTGCGATGGCCACCGTAAAGCCCATCAGGATGAAGGAGGTTCCCATCATATACTTTACATTTTCCAAAAGCCTGCTTTGCAGAATGCTTTCTGCCGCCGCTCCGTATTCTGCCTTGATCCAGTCAAGGTTTGTCTGTGCCTGCTTGATCATCAGCGCAACACCGACCGGATAGGCAAGCACAAAGCATAAAATGGATATGACCCATACCCAGATTCGCCTTTTATTATTTTCTTTCATATTAACCAAGAATGAGTTTTTTGACATCATAGCCCACAACCTCCGTTTCGCTGATAAAGATTTCTTCAAGGGATAATGGCAGCGCCTCAAAAAATATAGTATTGGCCGTTGCAAAAATTGCCATGATCTCCGCCCGGCCGCCCCGGACTGTCATCACATTCAGGGATCCTCTTTTTTCATTCTTCATAATATCAAGAGCCGCAATGACCTTTGCCTCATCCTCCGTCGTCTTAAAAACGCATTGTACCTTTTGGATATTGCACTTCATATCCTCCAGATCCTTGGACAAAAGCACACCGCCCTTATGTAACAGTCCCACATGATCACAGATATCCTCAAGCTCTCTCAGATTGTGGGAGGCGATCACAGGGGTAAGCCCTCTTTTTTCCATTTCACTGGCAAAAATACTTTTAATTCCCTGACGCATTACCGGATCCAGTCCGTCAAAGGTTTCATCACAAAGCAGATATTTCGCTCCGCTGCACACTCCGCAGATCAGCGCAAGCTGCTTACGCATTCCCTTGGAATAGGTGTTGACCTTCCGCTTCTTATCCAGCCCAAAGTTCATCAGATAGCTGTAAAAATCCTCCACTGCAAATTCCGGGTATACGCTGCAAAGATACTTCTGCATGTCCACGGGATTACAATTTGCAAAAAAATAGGGATCATCAGAAATAAAATAAATCTTTTTCTTCACCTCCAGCCGGTCATACACCTGCCCTCCATCAACCAGGATCTCTCCCTGCTGAGGCTTCAGCACACCGGCTACCATTCTCAAAATCGTACTTTTTCCTGCACCGTTGGTTCCGATCAGTCCAAAAACTGTGCTTTCCTTAATCTCCACGCTTACATGATCCACGGCCTTTATCCCCTCATAGGCCTTTATTACATCTTTTATTTCAATCATAGCTCTCCTCACTTCCGTGTCATCTGATTTCGACCATTGATCTACCCTTTTGTCTGTTCCACAATTTCCGATAGTTCTGCTTTTGGAATACCGGCTGCTGCCGCCTCCCTGCAGATCTCCCGAAATCTTTCCGTAATTTCCTCCCTGTATTGTTTCAGAAGAAGCGTGCTGTCTGATACAAAATTTCCCTTGCCCTTCACGGTGTAAACATAGCCCTGCCGCTCCAGTTCCGCATAGGCCCGCTGAATCGTATTGGGATTAATGGACAGATCCACTGCCAGGTTTCTGACCGACGGCATTTTGTCATCCGATTTTAATACCCCCCTAAGGATCAGCATTTTAAACTTTTCCACTACCTGTTCATAGATAGGTCTGGTATCTCTGTAATCTATGAGTATCATATGCCCTTCCTTTCCTGGTTTTGCTGTACCGTTTGTAGTGTACTAACATTATTAACACACTTATCTTACCAGCTTCCCAGGTTTCTGTCAACCGGCATTAGAAGCGCCTGGCATAAAAATGCCCCGGAGAAATCCTTCTCCGGGGTCCTAGATACCATGCTTCTATTGCGATACTCTGCAATGCTGCAGCTATTTTCTGACAAGAAGGGATTTTCCTGTCATTTCCTCAGGCTGCTTTTTGCCCATCAGCTCGATCAAAGTGGGCACAATATCTGCCAGGCAGCCGCCATCTCTCAAGGTATAGGCAGGATCCGCATTTACCAGGATGAAAGGTACCTGATTGGTCGTGTGTGCTGTATGAGGCGCACCGGTAGTATAGTCGATCATCTGCTCTGCGTTTCCATGATCCGCACAGATAAACAGCTGTCCGTCTACCTCCTTGATCGCTTCCACTGCCTTTCCAACGCATTCATCTACCACTTCAATGGCCTTCACTGCTGCATCGATCACACCTGTATGGCCGACCATATCCGGATTTGCAAAGTTGATCACGATCACATCATACTCTCCTGACCTGATCGCCCCTAAAAGCTTATCGCATACTTCATAAGCGCTCATCTGAGGCTTCAGATCATAGGTTGCAACATCCTTAGGAGAATTTACAAGAATACGATCCTCCCCTTCATTAGGTGTCTCCACGCCGCCATTAAAGAAGAAGGTAACATGCGCATACTTTTCTGTCTCTGCAATTCTGGCCTGCTTCATATGATTTGCAGCCAGCCACTCTCCAAAGGTATTGGTAACGGAAATCTTATGGAAAGCAACATCCTTATTGGGAATAGTCGGGTCATAGTCAGAGAAGCAGACATAAGTCGTCTTTACTCTTTCGCCTCTGTCATATCCCTTAAAATCATCATCACAGAAGCATCTGGTAATTTCTCTTGCGCGATCCGGTCTGAAGTTAAAGAAGATAATGGAATCTCCGTCTTTAATGGTCGCAACAGGCTTGCCGTCACGGACTACGATCGTGGGCTTTACAAACTCATCTGTCTCCCCTTTATCATAGGATGCCTGAATTCCTGCAGGGCCGCTTTCTGCTGTAAAGCCTTCTCCCTTTGTCATAGCATCATATGCCAGCTTTACTCTGTCATAATTATTATCTCTGTCCATTGCATAGTAACGTCCCATTACAGATGCAATTTCTCCTACACCGATCTTTTTCATCTCTGCCTCAAGAGCTTCTGCATAGCCCTTTCCGCTTGCGGGAGGAGTGTCACGTCCGTCTAAGAAGCAGTGCACATAAACCTTGGAAAGTCCCTGTCTCTTTGCCAGCTCCAAAAGCCCGTACAGATGTGTAATATGGCTGTGCACGCCGCCGTCGGAAAGAAGTCCGTACAGATGAAGCGCACTGTCATTCTTCTTGCAGTTTTCTACTGCCTTTAACAGCGCAGGGTTTTCAAAAAAAGTACCGTCCTGGATCTCCTTGGTAATTCTGGTCAGCTCCTGATATACGATCCTGCCGGCGCCCATATTCAGATGTCCTACCTCGGAATTGCCCATCTGGCCTTCCGGAAGGCCTACTGCCATCCCGCTGGCATTTCCTCTGACAAAAGGATATTCTGCCATCAGCTTGTCCATCACAGGTGTGTTGGCAAGTGCAATCGCATTTCCTTCCTTCCTGTCATTCAGCCCATAACCATCTAAGATCATTAAAACTGTAGGTTTTTTCATAATATCGTCTCCTTACTGAAATTTATTTTCAATTTGTTATTTTAGTAACAATCTCACCATTAGGAATTATACACAAAAACCCTTTTTCTTGCAATATCCTATCTTTGTATTCTGTTACTTCTTCCAAAAGACCACCAGATTTCTGGCCTTCTCTAGCAGCTCCGGCTGATGCGTTGCAATCGAGTAATCATAATCCACAAACAAAAGCAAAAAGCAGATCACTACCGTATATACAGCAAGCAGGGTAAGAAAGAAGGAAACCCTGGCAGGATCCTTGGCATTCCAGTACAGGCTGCATACCCCAAACATGACCAGAAATCCCAAAAGGAAATTGAAATCCATGGCATATCTGCGAAAGACCACCGGCGCCCAGGTCACATGATAGGATGAGATCAGCGCCACAGAAAGGATCATCATGGGCGCCAGTCCTTTCACCATCAGGCTGCCCTTTTTCCGTTCTCCGGTAAGCAAAAGGCTCCTAAAGCCTATTAAGAGGATGGGAAACAGCACGAAGTTTCCATCCTGATGAATATAAGGAAATACATTGCTCACATCCTCATACCCAAAAAAGTGGTATAAAAGCCCTGACAGACATCTGTCCAGTTTAAAATGATTGCTCTGGTATGCATGCTGATCCACAATGGTAAGCTGATAGCTCTGCCCGAATTCAAGGGGATTTTCAAATCTGGCATAGTTATACAGCATCAGTAAAGCCGCCACCACAGCAAAAGGAACGCAAAATGCCAGAAATGTTTTTCCAAAATCCTTTATGCTCTCACACCGCCTCAGATAAAAAATAAGAAGCGGGATCAATACGATACAGGATAATCCGATGGTGGGCCTGCACCCAAAGGTAAGGGCAGACAAAAGGGCTCCCACCACTCCATGCAGCATGCTTCTTTTTTGCTGCGTATCAATCACAAATGCACGGTAGCAGAAGTAAAAGCCCCACACTGCCATACAGACGCCGCTTGAATTTGCGGTACAGTACAGAGCCGGATACTTTACTGCATACCAAACCGTGATCCAGGAGGCTGCAACCGATACCGCCAGATATCCGGACAATGGTATTTTGGGGTACATTCTTTTTGTGATCTCCCGAAATACCGCAAACATTCCCATAATAATGAAAACTACAAAAATCTGCGTTGCCTGATAGGAATACAGCGTAATTCCAAGAAGCTTAAAGGGAATGAAGAGCACAAACACAGGCACCACGCCAAAGTACATATAATAGTGTCCGTTATAAAAGGCATGATCCCAATAATAAGAAACCTGATCCTCAAAACGCTTTACAGAATCATATGGGTTCTCCATTGCCGCCAGCTCCGGAGAAACCTTCAGATCCAGATAAAGGTGTCCATCCAGCACTGCTTCCGTCATTGCTTCATACTGGAACTGATAATCAGGCCCTTTGTCCGTCCACCAGTCGCTGAGCCTCATTGTGAAAAAAGCCGTCAGGCAGGTTACGCACATCACAAAAAGGCAGATCATTTTATGCGGCTTCTCAAGCTGTTTCATTTTCACCTTATGCAGCTTCGATGAGGGCCTGACAAGATAAAAGAAAATGCCTGTTCCAAAGAACAAAACCGCCCTCTGCCACAGATAAGTATCGTTCCATTTTTTGTAAGCGTACAGAGCCAGCGCTACAGAGAAAAACAAAATACTAAGGATCACCTTGAGAAGATTGATATTTTTCCCTTTCCATGTGAGATTTATGATCGGCCCGTTATTCGCATCCATTTCCGTTCTCCCTTTTCGTTCCTCTCAGCATCTTCATCTGCTCTTCTATCTCCTTATGAAGCAGCAAGCCCATAAAGGCAAGAAGGGATATGATCTCACAGATCCTGAAATATACCGGTTCCTGATAAGAAATATGAATGGTTCCCGCAAAATCCTCCGGCAGCTCCACCCTGATCCGATTATTGTTCCCGCTTCTTTCAAGCGTGTACTTTTTCCCCGCATCATCCACAGCTACATAGCCCGGGTAGTAAAAGGTGGGCACCTCAATATAAGCCCCTTCCCAGACAGCGCTGCATGTTACATCCGTTTTTAAATATTTCTTATATACTCCGGAGATCTCCACGCCTTCCCCGGTCACATTCTGATCCCATTTTGTCACTTCCGTAGAAGAATATAAATACAGATATTCTCCCGTCATCACACCTGTTGTGTCCAGATTTCCCGTTCCATATCTGGTCTCACAGGCGCCTCCGTAAAGAAACTGATACTGGTAATCCATTCCCTGATACACCGCAACCGCCGAAAGGAGCATCACTGCCGGAATCAGGTATTTCTTCAGCTTTGCAGGGTTTACTTCCTTCAGGGCAAAAAAGACCGCCAGACAAAAGAACGTGCATGTCAGTCCCAGGAAACGATAAGGAAACTGGATCTTGGCCAGAATCCCTGCAAGCGCCGGCAGATACTTGTTAATGTAATCATAGGGAAATAAATTTGTGGTCAGCCATGCTGAAACCAGTCCGAAGCTTAAGCAGATCGTTGCCGCTCTGCCTTTTTTCACTCTTTTATTCCACAAAAGGATCAGGGTCAGCACTGCGCAGCCCCATAATGCCAGCCCTACCGTCAGGGTGCATTTAAATGCCAGCGATACGTTATCGCCAAAGGTAAAGGAGTACGCATTTGATGCCGTTGTGGTAAACAGCTCCGTAACGCTCAGTCCCCACATCTGGAAGGTTTCTTCCATCTCTGCTTTCATGGAAATGATAAGATCCTCCTTCAGATACCGGAAAAGCGGCACCAAAAACCACAGATTGATCAAGAGCGTAAATACGGCAATCTTTAAAAGATACAAAAAGGTCTTCCGGCACATCACCTTCCGGATCATCCAGACGCACAGCGCAATGATAAAGAAGGCTGCCATCTCACAGGTCAGAATATGGGTCTGGATCATTCCCGTAAAACCGATCACAGGAGCGATCAGCTTTGTTCCGTATCCTTCCTGCCACGGTTCCTCCCCAAAAGCGTACCAGAAGCCCAGGATCACCAGAGGCAAAAAGATCATCACCCCTGCCTCCCCCACGGCAGACCTTGTATACATGCAGATCAGCCTGTAAAGCCCCGTACAATAAATCAAAGTGGCAAACAGAGCCTTATATTTATCCCTGCCCATCCGGTAAAACGCATAGAAGGAGCTGAGCGCCGTTGCAAGATTGATCAGCACAAAAAAGGTCTTCCAGGTCGTCTGTATGGTAAACCCTATGATCCGCATAAATGCCGGGAACAGAAAGAGAAGATCCCCATATAGCGTAGACACTGCATATCCCCAGCCGTTATTCCAGGTGGGCTGGATCTTTACCGGAAAAGCGCTTGACAGAATCCCATCCTTCAGTCCTTCAATCCGGTTCATATGAAAGATCGTATCATGGGCCGTAATCATATATCTGTTAAATAGTCCTACGGAACAGAGAAACGTGATGCCCAGTATCCCTATGATACAAACGGAATGCTTCTGCAGTTCCTCCCGATACATGACCGTAAACAGGAACGCATCCAAAAGGAGGAGCTTCAGCAAAAAGCATACCACCAGATATAACTGTGAATTCCACGCCGTCTTGATCCGGACGCTGTCGATCTCAAGCTCTCCTCCGTTTGTGAGCCTGAAAAGGACGCCGGCCCCGTCCGTCCGGTCATTGATCCACACCTGGAAGGTACTTTTCGTCTTTTCCGGAGAGAGCCCTACGCGGTCTGCCCAGATACTTCTGGCGTCTACCGTCTGGCCAAATATCTCTGCCGTACCTCCGTTTGTGGCTCTGTACTGTATGCTGACCTCATAGATCCCCCGTTCCAGGGAGACTCCCGTCGTCCGAAGTTCCCGCTCATTCTCAGCATTTTCTTCACTGATCCTGTTTCCGAAGATCTCTCCCTGCTCTGTCTGCCTAAAGAGCTTCCCCTGATCAAAAAAATAGCTGACGCTTCCTTTGGAAACAACACCGGCACCGTAAATCAGCAATAAGATCAGTTCGATCAGAATAACGATCCCCACCTTATAGGTCTTTTTTATGGCCTTCCATATTCTCGTCACACGGTACAGATCCAGTTCCATCTTCCCCTCCTTGTTTCCCTTCAAACCCCTTTAAAGTCCATTATAAACAATCACAAGTCCCACTGCGTTCAGGCACATGCCGAACACTGCCAGAGGAACCTGATATTTTCCCATTTTTTCTTCCCTGGAAAGCCCCCACACCACCGTCAGATAGATCCAGGGCAGAATATCATTGGTATAACGGTTGCCAAAATGCCAGCCTCCCATGGTTCTGTGCAGCATGGTAACCAGAAGATACCCTGCTGACAGGGCGAGCACGCAAAGCATTGCCCCCGCCGTCCTCCACTGCCTCTTAAGGAGCATACATACCAGCATGCAGAGGGCAAAGATCACAAAGGGGCTGACGATCATAAAATTCAGGTTCCCGAAATGATCGATGATCATCCTTCCTTCCTCATCAAACTGGATACCGTGCCAGAGCATTTTCCAGTTATTGGAAAGATAAAAAAGGCTGAACTGGCCATGCTCTGCTTCCACAAATTCCGGAAGATAATTATGCCCGAACTCAAACGGATTATCAAAACGCAGAAAATTTAAGATCATATAAGAAGCCGCCACAACCCCTGCCGGGATTGCCCAGTAAATTCTATGCCAAAGGATTTGAAAGAAGGAACGCTCCGGGAATTTTTCTCTTTCCTTTCTGAAAAGAATAACAAGCAGCACAGGCACATAAAGTGCCTGCATGGGCCTGCAGCCTACGGAACACGCCCAGAAAAACAGGGCCCATCCCCCTTTTCCCCGGTACGCATAGTAAACAGCCATCACCGCCAGCATAAAGCACAGAGTCTGCGCCCAGAACCACACCCAGGGATTTAACATATTGAAGGTCACATTGGTGCCCAGCATAACAAAAACTGCCGTCAGCGTAGACAGCTTCGGAGACAGCTTAAAGGATAATGCCAGCTTATAAAGATAAAGAACGGTAACCACATCTGCCATCCAGAGGAGAAGGAAATCCGGCGTGTTGCTTCCCCAAAAAAGTGCAAAAGGCAGCAGCAGATAGGAGGGGAACGGGGGAAAGGACACATAATACTTTCCCTTGTAGAATGCAAGCTCCAAAAAGCTGTAATTCTGTCCCAGATCCAGCCTTCCCTTACACCAGGACTCTGCCTGAAGCGCATAGCTGTTATAGGTATTATGGGAAAAAAGGCCATTTCCCGTCAAAATCCACATCAGGATCAGATACATTAAAATACTGAGCACAGCCACAATGGCATATTCCACTTTTTCTCTGCTTTCCGCACCACTCATATTCTTCTCCATATTCTCATCTTATTTTCATTTTTTTAGATAAATATCTGGATATGGGACGTTCAAAGCCAAACGTCAGCACAATGGAAACCGTCAATGCGGTAAGCCATACAATACTTGAATATTTCCTGGACCAGACTGCATCTCCGAGCTGATTGGGCGGAGTTTCTCCTTCCCAGGCGGGGATCCGGTGGTTTTTCAGGAAAACCGCAATAGCCTGATGCCAGATATAGAAATTATAAGAAATGACGCAAATAAACTTAAAAATAAAATTGCCGAAAAATTTCTGAATAGGTTCCGCGGAAAACAAAAGTCCCAGGATAAAAAGACTGATCGTAAGCACAATAGGAAAACGCTTTAAAAGCTGCCCGATCGGTCTTGACACCTCATAAAACTGCTCCATGATCATATTATAGCAAAGAACAGCTCCAATCATCACAAGAACGCCGGCTATCTGCGTATAGCGGTTTTCCACGCCGGCCTTTTTTGCCGTATAGTAGATCATGCAGATCAGCATTCCACAGGCATAGGATCCTGCAAAGGTTGTGCAGAAATTGTTCACTCCCCAGGGATCACCGGCGTGATAGGCCAGAATATTCCCCGAGATCATTCCTACCGCACAAAGCGCAAAAACCGTAATCGCCGGTCTCTTTCTGAACGCCTTTGCCAGAAAAGGAAGCAGGATATAATAGAGCACCTCTATCTGAACCGTCCAAAGTGCGCCCGTGATAATGGCAGAACGATATACGCTTGGGAAAAAGGTGCTGGTAAAGGTCAGATGGGAAAGCAGATCCTTCACTGCAAACCGGATGCCTCCATGGGCAGCATAAGCCCCTGATATCACTCCCGATGTAAACATGATAAAAACACACAGCAGATACGAGGGAATGACCCTGATGGCTCTCTTTTTGTAAAAGCTTCTTGTGTCAGGCCACTTTTCCCCAAACACAATGGATCTGGCATAGGGAAGGAAATTCACCACTGCACTGACAATGATCAGAGCTTCCACTGCATTAAATCCAAATCTGACGATGGTATGGATATTACTTTCCGTAATTCCAAAATATCTGGTCACTGTATTATCCAGTTCAATATAAGGCGTCAGCCAGTCCTGCTCCCAGACATGAAACCAGGCCACCAGCATGATTGCCAGCGCTCTTACTCCATCCAGCGCATCAATATGGCGCTCTATTTTGTAGCTTGTCTCTTCCATTCCCCTCACCTTTCAGATCAGCTATGCTGCTAAAACCGCCAGCTTAATATCATGTTTAAAATTATACTCTATTTTTCCTTTTATGCCTAGCCTAAAACTGTTTTCCAAAAAAATGATTGACAAACAGATTTTCCAAGAGTATGGTAAAACTTGTACGTCACTTTTTAACAGGATTTTCAAATTTAAGAGAAAGGAGGATATTTCCATGACAGGATTTCAGTTTTTATTTTTCACCGCACAAACTACATATCAGCATTCAGGAAATTACCCTTCCGACTCATTGCTTCGGCATCTTCCCATCTAAGTCTTTTACTACCCGGGGAAGATCAGCTTATCAATCAGCCTTTTAAGCAGTCATGGTAATTTTCATGGCTGTTTTTTATTACTGTTAAATGATACACAAAATGAATGGGGGAATCATTGAAATGAAAAAAATAACTACTTATATCTGGGAACACAAATTTGCTTATGGGTTTGTGCTCCTGTCCATGATCATCAGCGTTTCGCTTGATATGCTTTCACCGCAGCTGACAAAGCATATTGTGGATGACGTCATCCTCGGCGGGGATCTGGCCAAGCTGACGCCGCTTCTTTTAGGCATACTGGGCGTGGGCGTTGGGCGCTGCATCTTTCAGTACACAAAAGAGTTTGTCTGCGATCTGACCGGTTCCAAGGTGGCTGCCCAAATAAGGCGCGACCTGTTCTGCCACGTTCAGTCCTTAAGTGCGGACTTTTTTGACCGCACCGGCACCGGTGAGCTTATGAGCCGCATTAAGGATGACGTAGATCATATCTGGGACGGCCTGACCTTTGTGGGAATGCTGCTGACAGAAGTCTGCATCCACACTTCCATTGTTCTCTTCTGTATGTACAGCCTGAACTGGAAGCTTGCCATCCTGCCCACCATCTGTATGGCCGTTGCCGGATCCATTGCCATCTATATGGAGAAAAAGCTGGACGCTGTGTATGAAGAGATCAGCGAGGAAAACGCTTCCTTAAATACCGTTGCAGAGGAAAACCTGGCCGGTGTCCGCACCGTCAAGGCCTTTGCCAGAGAGAAGTACGAAATTTCCAAATTTCTCTCTCACAACAAAAGATATTATGATCTGAACATGGAGCAGTCAAAGCTCTTCGTAAAGTATCATCCTTATCTTTCCCTGATCACCAAGCTTCTGCCTCTTGTTATCCTGCTGCTTGGCGGCTTTTTTGTCAGGGACGGAGAAATGACCCTTGGAGATCTCAGCGCTTTTATCTCCTATTCCATGAACATTGTATGGCCCATGGAAATGCTTGGCTGGCTTACCAACAGCTTTTCCTCGGCTCTTGCCTCTAACAGAAGGATCCGGAAGCTTTACGATGAAAAGCCCTCTATCAGGGAGCCGGAGCAGCCGGTGATCCTGCCTTTGGTCACAGGAAAAGTGGAGTTTTCCCATGTGTCCTTCCACAAGGCCGATCTGCATGAGATCCTTCACGATATCTCCTTTACCGCAGAACCGGGAAAGACCGTAGGGATCATGGGCGCCACCGGTGCAGGCAAAAGCTCTCTTATTTACCTGCTGCAGCGTCTTTATGATGCAACGGACGGGGCGATCCTTCTGGATGACGTAAATATCAAGGATCTGTCCCTTGGACAGCTTAGAAGCTCCATTTCTTTAGTGATGCAGGACGTTTTCCTTTTCTCGGATACGATCCTTGAAAATGTAAAGCTGGGTCAGAAAAATTCTCTTTCCCTGCCTGCCGTTATGGATGCTGCAGAGCGTGCCCAGGCAAAGGGCTTTATTGAGAAAATGGATAAAAAATATGACACCGTTATCGGCGAACGTGGCGTAGGCCTTTCCGGAGGCCAGAAGCAAAGGATTACCATTGCAAGAGCCCTGGCCAAGAAAACGCCGGTGCTTGTTCTGGATGACTCCACCTCTGCCCTTGATATGGAAACAGAGCAGTCTATCCACGAGACCCTGCGCCACCTTCCCGATACCACGAAAATTATTATCGGACACAGGATCAGCGCCGTCTGCCATGCAGATGAGATCCTGATCCTGGAAAACGGCCGTATCGCAGAGCGGGGCGATCACAAAACCCTGCTTGCGAAAAAGGGCCTTTACTACAAAACCTATGTTGCCCAATATGGGCTGCCAAAGGAGGAATTCACAGCATGAGTTTTAATTCTTATAAAGAAGATGAACAGGTTTCGTCAGTCAGTAAATCTGCTACCCTGCTCCGCCTGTTCTCCTATCTTCTCGCCTACAAAAAGGAGATCGTCCTGGTTTTACTCATTATGGCCTTTTGCGTTATGGTCTCCTTAATCAACCCTCTTCTTCTGGAAGAGGCTGTGGACACTTACATTGCCGTAGGTGATATGGCCGGGCTGATCCGCCTGATCCTGTTTGCCCTGGTCTTAAATGTACTGATGGTGGGAGGGATCAAGCTCCGCATGTATATCATGGCCAAGGTCTGCAACAGTATTTTAGTGACCATCCGCCAGGAGCTTTATACCCATATCCAGACACTGGATCTTCAATTTTTTGACAGCCGTCCCACCGGAAAGATCCTTGCAAGGATCATTGGAGACATTAACTCTCTGAAGGATGTGCTGAACAATTTTGTCACCACCCTGATCCCGGATTTTACAACCGTAGTTGCGGTTGCCGTGATCATGTTTGTTAAAAATCCGGTTTTAGCTGCCGCTTCTCTTTGCAGCCTGCCGCTTATGATGGCCTGCATCTGGCTGATACAGGTATATTCCCATAAAAAATGGCAGGATTTCAGGCGTAAATCCTCCAACCTGAACGCCTTTATCCATGAGGATATGTCCGGCATGCGGATCATCCAGAGCTTTGGCGCACAGGAGGAGACCATTTCCACCTTTGATGAGCTTTTAGCAGAACACCGGGGATCCTTCGTAAGGGCTGTGCGCCTGAATGACGCCATGGGGTCGGCCATTGATTTTTCCTGGGGGATCGGCATTGCCGCCTTATACTTTGTGGGCGTCAGGATCCTGGGGGTCGGCACGGTATCTATCGGTACCTTTATCGCCTTTGGAAGCTACATCGGAATGTTCTGGAACCCTATTATGAACCTGAGTAATTTCTATAACCAGATCATTACCAATATTGCTGCGGCAGAGCGTATCTTTGAAATTATGGACACAGAGCCTGCTATTACAGACGATACCAAGGTTACGGAAATCCCGCCCATCAAAGGCGCAGTTTCCTTTGAACATGTAAGTTTTTCTTATGATGGGATCACCAAGGTCTTAAATGACGTCAGCTTTTCCATAAAGCCGGGAGAAACCATTGCACTTGTAGGCCCCACCGGCGCCGGAAAAACCACCATTGTAAATCTGATCAGCCGGTTTTATGATATTCAGGAAGGGATCATAAGGATCGATGACTATGATGTAAAGACAGTGACCATAGAAAGCCTGCGGAGCCAGATGGGTATCATGACACAGGATAATTTCCTGTTTACCGGAACCATAAGAGACAATATCCGCTACGGCAAGCTGGATGCAACCGAGGAGGAAATCATAGAAGCTGCAAAAGCCGTTCATGCCCATGACTTTATCTGTCAGCTTGAAAAGGGATATGACACCGTTCTGACCGAGCGTGGTGGCGGCCTGTCTGTAGGACAGAAACAGCTTCTTGCCTTTGCAAGAACCATGGTTTCAAAGCCCAACATCCTGATCCTGGATGAGGCCACCTCCAGCATTGATACTCACACAGAGCTTTTGGTGCAGGAAGGGATCGACGCCCTGTTAAAGGGCCGTACCTCCTTTGTGATTGCCCACAGGCTTTCCACGATCCAAAAGGCCGACCGGATCTTTGTGATCGATCACGGCGGTATCGTGGAACAAGGAACCGTAACGGAGCTTCTGGAAAAGAAGGGCGCATATTACAGACTTCACACTGCCCAGATGCTGCCATAAAAAAGCTCCGCAGTCTAAAACGCCCCCAAAAGTCTTACTTTTGGGGACGCTTTATTTTACTCTGACCGCAGAGCTTTCTTCTTTAATATTCCATTTCCCACTGGTGTTCTCCTCCCCAGTCTCCAATCAGCTGGGAGGTCGTTCCTTCTTCGGTCTCCACTCTGGTCTCAAATCGATAATTCATCTGTGGAACAAAGTTTCCGCCAATCTTCACATTGCTGTAAAGATACACAAATTCATAAATCGTATGAGGGAAATAAGTTCCATTCTGGGACGCCGGTTCATAGGAAATGCAGACCCTTGGCACTCCTGCATCCTGCTGCTTGGTTCCCCATATGTTGATCACTCCTGCTGTTTCAGGGCACTCCTCAAAATCAGCAAACCGGAAATGATAGGTTCCCTCCTCGCAGGTCAGTATCACTTTCTCCCTGCTCACAGGAATGTAGGTCTGTCCTTCCCAATACTCCATGGTTTCTTCTATAAAGTCTTCCCGCACCGCAAGGTAATCCTCCGACTGCATGAATTCCTTAATAGGAGCAAAATCCCCAGATTCAAAGATGGAAAATGCAGGGGCAAATAATTCCTGTGCCCAGAGCGCCTTTTCCACGCAGGCGTAAAGCGCTGTCAGCTCTTCACTTCCTCCTGCCCCCATTGCCCTTTGCAGAAAATTGCCATACTCCTGAAGATGGGAAACTTCAAGGGTAAAGGACGGCAGCTTCCAGGCTGCATACTTGGCGATCTCCTTTCCCAAGGCCTCATTTGAGGTTTTTTCATAGACCCCGATCATTCTATCTAAGAGGCTGATATAACGCACAAAGCTGCAGCTTCCATCTTCCAGGATCTGCGTACAGTCAATGGAAATATCTCCGCTTAATATTCTCTCATAGCAGGCATCCAAAAGCCGGTAAACATCCTCTCCTTCGCTGTCCTGCTCCAGCGCCAGGATACATTTTTCAAGAGTTCCCAGGCTACAGGTTCCATTGTTGATGTCGGAAACCGCATCATTCAGAAGGTATACGCAATACTCCTGCAAAAGGTTCCCGTCCTGTGTAGTTTCCCAGCCGCGATATAATACCTGTTCAGCAGCCTCCCGGTCCTCCTTTTCCAGATAAACACCTGCCATGGCCCGGTAAGCTTCCACAGAACCGGAGTCAATGGAAAGAGCCTGCTCACAGGATGCAATCGCATCCTCATAGGATTTCTCCTCCCGGTACTGATCCGCTGCCTTTAACTGTCTTGCCACCTTAATATCCGGCATCATCCGAATGGTAAGCACGGTTCCTGTGGCAATCACCGCAGCCGTCAGAACAATCAGCACAACTCTTTCTATGAAAACAACTTTTTTACGGTGTTTTCTTCTTCTGAGCCTGGCTGCATCATTTTCCTTTTTTCTTCGCATTTCCTTTTCTGTCATCTCGCTCTCTCACCCTTATACTTCTTTCCTCAAATCCTCTTTTTCCAAAGCTCTGTCTTCTGTCCTGTCTTTCTCTCCTGCTGTCTCTCTCCTGTCTTCCTTTGTCTCTTCCGCCCTCTCTTGTCTGTCTTTCTCCTCTTTCAGATCCGTACCTGCGTCTTTCATCTGGTCTGAAACGGAAGGAAGCTCTGGGATCTCTTCTTTGTCTGGCAGATCTGCCTGCTCTTTCCCTGTCAAAGAACGGCTTTTCTTCCTTGATCTCCTCCGGTTCATCCCCTATGCTCATCTGCATCAGGGCCGCTGCAAGCTCCAGAATCTCAAAATTATTTTCAGCGGCAGTCTCCAGGATCCTTTCCTTGATGGATGTCAGATCCTTCTCCTCCATCACTCCCATGGCTGTGGCAAAAAGCTTTCCTGCCTTCACCCTGACAATATCCTTGGGCGCCGGAATTTTTCTTTCTTTGATGGTGGTATGGCAGATCCTTTCGATTTCTCTGATCTTAAAGATCTCCCGGCCGGTGATCAGCGTAAAGGATCTTCCGGCTCTGCCTGCCCGCCCCGTTCTTCCAATTCTGTGTACATAATATTCTACATCTTCCGGCACATCATAATTAAAGACAGCATCCACGCCGCTGACGTCGATTCCTCTGGCAGCCACATCCGTTGCAGATAAGATCGCACATCTGCCTCCCCTGAACAAATTCATAACGGTATCTCTCTGATTTTGGGAAAGGTCTCCGTGAAGTCCCTCTGCCTCATAGCCTCTGTCCTTTAAAAGTCCTGTGATCTCATCCACCATTTTCTTGGTATTGCAAAAGATCAGACTTTTTGCAGGCTGATAATAATCGATCAAACGGCAAAGGGCTTCAAATTTATCCTTCCTTGCCACCCGGTAATAGGCCTGCTTAATGGCGGCAACCGTAATCTCCTTAGGTGTGACCTTTACATATACCGCATCCTTTTGGTAGGTTCCTGTAATGTCCAGAATAGCCTGTGGCATTGTGGCCGAAAAAAGAGCCATCTGCCTTTGCTCCGGCATATCCCTGAGCACGGTTTCAATATCCTCGCGAAAGCCCATGTTGAGCATCTCATCCGCTTCGTCAAGCACGATCATCCTGATCTCATTTGTTTTTATGGTATGGCGTCTTAAATGATCCATCACTCTGCCCGGCGTACCTACAATGATCTGTACTCCCTGGGATAAAGCGCGGATCTGTCTGCTGATGTCCTGTCCTCCGTAAATGGGCAGCACCTTTACCCCATGCAGATATCTGGTCAGCTTTCTGATCTCCTCTGCCGCCTGTATGGCAAGCTCCCTGGTAGGGCAGAGAATGATCCCCTGGGGTCTGCGCACCTCCGGGTCGATCCTCTGGATCATGGGAATGGCAAAAGCCGCCGTCTTTCCCGTACCGGTCTGGGCCTGGCCGATAATGTCCTTTCCTTCTAACAAAATAGGGATCGCCTGTTCCTGAATAGGCGTCATCACTTCAAATCCCATTTCCTTTGTTGCACGCAGGATCTCCTGCCTGATATTTGCATCCTGATATTTAAGACCCTGTTGTTCCCCGGTCGTTTCACTCCACTGCTGTTCCATAAATAATGCTATGATCCTTTCTTCCTCCAAACCATACAAACGCTATTTCCAGATGGTTTTTCTCACTATCACATAAGAAAAGACACCACTTCGTCTGAAAAGTGCTGTCTTTTTTACGAACTTCTTTAGTATAAGCTATGCCTGGACGCCCTGTCAAGCATCTTCATGCAAAAACTCCTCTACGATAAAACGGGGGCGCGCCTTGGTCTCTAAGTATATTTTTCCAATATATTCTCCCACAACTCCAAGAGAAAGCAGGATCAGTCCACCTATTCCCCAGACTGAAACCATCAGAGTGGTCCATCCTACAATGGTTTCTCCCATAAAATGGCGTACCAGACTGTAAATCAATATGATGATACTGATCAGAAAGATAAAAAATCCAAGACCCGTGATCAGTCTGATTGGCTTCGTGCTGAGGGAGGTAATTCCTTCTACGGCAAAGGACAGCATTTTCCCCAGAGGATATTTACTTTCTCCTGCAAATCTTTCCCCGCGCTCATAGTAGACCACGTCAGTTGTATAACCGATCATGGGAACAATTCCCCTCAGGAACAAATTCACCTCTCCAAATTGTGCGAGACCTTCCAGTGCCCGTCTGCTCATCAAACGATAGTCCGCATGATTGAACACCGTATTGGCTCCCATAGAGTTCATCAATTTATAAAAACCTTCTGCGGTTGCTTTCTTAAAAAAAGTATCTTTAGCCCTGCTGCTTCTCACTCCGTAGACAATATCCACGCCATTTAAATACTTTTCCACCATTTCATCTACAGCGTCAATATCATCCTGAAGATCTGCATCCATGGAAATCACCATATCTGCATGATCCTTTACGGTCATCAGGCCTGCAAGAAGGGCATTCTGATGCCCTCTGTTTCTGCTTAAATTAATCCCGGAAAACAACGGATCCTGTTTATGCAGCTCACTGATCAGTTCCCATGTCCTATCCTTAGAGCCGTCATTTACAAAAACGATCCGGCTTCCTTCATCAATCTTTCCTTTTGTAATCAGAGAAGTCACCTTCTCCTTCAGTCTTTTTGAGGTTTCCGGTAAAACCTCTTCCTCGTTATAGCATGGGATGACCAGATACAGCTTATTTTCCATTTACACTTCCTCATTCCTGAACAACTTGTTGCAAAGGGCTATTCAATTAGTGATTACCACCAAAATGAACAGCCCTCTGTTATTTTACGGCATGCTGCCGCCTTTTTCATTTAAAACCTATTTGTAGTTAACGATCTTACCGAAATCTGCTTTCAGGGAAGCGCCGCCTACTAAACCACCGTCAATGTCAGGCTGTGCAAAAAGCTCTGCAGCATTTCCTGCATTAACAGATCCGCCGTACTGAATACGAACAGCTTCTGCTGTAGCAGCATCATACATTTCCTTTACGCACTCACGGATACCCTTGCAAACTTCTTCTGCCTGCTCTGTTGTAGCAGTCTTACCGGTTCCGATTGCCCAGATAGGCTCATAAGCGATTACCATGCTCTTAACCTGATCTGCTGTAATACCGGCAAGGTCAGATTTGATCTGAAGTCTGATCCAGTCCATAGTAACACCCATTTCTCTCTGCTCAAGTGTTTCACCACAGCAGAGAATAGGAGTAAGGCCAGCTTCAAAAGCCTTCTTTACCTTTTTATTTAAGAGGCAGTCGCACTCCTTGAAGTAATCACGTCTTTCGGAATGTCCGATGATGACATACTTTACGCCTGCATCTACCAGCATAGCTGCGGAGATTTCTCCTGTGTAAGCGCCCTTCTCCTCAAAGTACATATTTTCAGCACCAACTGCAACATTGGTTCCCTTTACAGCCTCTACAACAGGTACGATGTCGATAGCCGGTACGCAGTAAACAACATCTACCTCATCAGACTTTACAAGATCCTTTAACTCTGCACACAGAGCAACTGCCTGGCTGGGAGTCATGTTCATCTTCCAGTTTCCGGCTACGATTTTCTTTCTTGCCATTTTAATTTCTCCTCTTTATTTCAAATTCTTATTTGTCATCTGCTGCTGCAACACCGGGAAGTACCTTGCCCTCAAGGAACTCAAGGGATGCGCCGCCGCCTGTTGAAATATGGCTCATCTTATCAGCAAAGCCAAGCTGGTTTACTGCTGCTGCACTGTCGCCGCCGCCGATGATCGTTGTTGCATCGGTTTCTGCAAGTGCCTTTGCTACAGCAATGGTTCCCTTTGCAAGAGTAGGGTTCTCAAATACGCCCATAGGTCCGTTCCATACAACAGTCTTTGCAGACTTAACAGCATCTGCATAAAGGGCTGCTGTCTTGGTTCCGATATCAAGACCTTCCATATCAGCAGGGATCTTGTCAGCATCTACAACAGATACTTCGATTTCTGCATCAATGGGATCCGGGAAGGATGCTGCAATGGTGGTATCTACAGGAAGAAGGAGCTTCTTTCCAAGCTTCTCTGCCTTTTCCATCATTTCCTTGCAGTAATCAAGCTTCTCATCATCTACAAGGGACTTACCGATTTCATATCCCTTTGCCTTTAAGAAGGTGAATGCCATACCACCGCCGATGATCAGGGTGTCGCACTTCTCAAGAAGGTTATTGATTACGTTCAGCTTATCAGCTACCTTTGCTCCTCCAAGGATTGCAACGAAAGGTCTTACAGGGTTTTCTACTGCATTTCCAAGGAAATTGATTTCCTTCTGCATCAGATAACCTACTGCGCAGTTGCCGCCCTTTGCACGGATAAATTCTGTTACGCCGGCAACGGAAGCATGTGCTCTGTGGGAAGAACCAAATGCATCACATACATAATCATCTGCAAGGTCAGCTAACTCCTTGGAGAAAGCCTCTCCATTCTTGGTCTCCTCAGCGCCGCGGAAACGGGTATTCTGAAGCAGAACAACATCGCCTTCCTTCATAGCCTCTACAGCCTTTGTAGCTGCTTCGCCGGTTACATTGTAATCAGATACGAAAACAACTTCCTTGCCCAGCTTCTCGGAAAGTCTCTTTGCAACAGGTGCAAGGGATTCTCCCTCGTTAGGGCCGTTCTTTACTTTACCAAGATGGGAGCAAAGGATCACCTTGCCGCCATCTGCAAGAAGCTTATTAATCGTAGGCAGTGCTGCCACAATACGGGTTTCGTCTGTGATCTCGCCATTCTTAAGAGGAACATTGAAGTCACATCTTACAAGAACGCGCTTACCCTTTACGTTGATATCATCAACTGATTTTTTGTTTAATCCCATGATTAAATCCTCCATAAATGATTTTAGGATATCTTTTCCTATAGATTAAAAAGGATCCGGTCCATAAGACCGGACCCTTATGATAGGTCTTCTTTCAGAAACTGATTAGCCTAACTCAGCGAAGTACTTAATTGTACGAACCATCTGGCTGGTGTAAGAGTTCTCGTTGTCATACCAAGAAACAACTTCAACCTGGGTCTTTCCATCAGGAAGAGGACTAACCATGGTCTGTGTAGCATCGAATAAGGAACCGAACTTCATTCCAACGATATCGGAAGAAACGATCTCTTCCTCGTTGTAACCGAAGGACTCAGTAGCCTGTGCCTTCATAGCTGCGTTAACTTCTTCCTTGGTAACAGCCTTATCAACTACTGCAAATAACAGAGTGGTAGAACCTGTAGGGGTAGGAACACGCTGTGCAGCACCGATCAGCTTGCCGTTCAGTTCAGGAATAACAAGGCCGATTGCCTTTGCAGCACCTGTGGAGTTGGGAACGATATTAACAGCGCCTGCACGGCTTCTTCTCTTGTCGCCCTTTCTCTGAGGACCATCAAGGATCATCTGATCACCTGTGTAAGCGTGGATTGTGCACATAATACCGGACTCGATAGGAGCAAGGTCATTTAATGCCTTTGCCATAGGAGCAAGGCAGTTTGTTGTACAAGAAGCTGCGGAGATGATCTTGTCATCCTTGGTCAGTGTCTTGTGGTTTACATTGTAAACGATGGTAGGAAGATCATTTCCAGCAGGAGCGGAAATAACAACCTTCTTTGCACCAGCATTGATGTGTGCCTGTGCCTTAGCCTTAGAGGTATAGAAACCGGAGCACTCAAGAACAACATCTACACCAATCTCGCCCCAAGGACAATTATTTGCATCGGGCTCTTTATAAATCTTAATTGTTTTGCCCTTAACGGTAATGGTTCCTGCTTCATCATCAGCAGTTACCTGATCCTCTTCGCCGATTGCAACATATCTGCCCTGTGAAGAGTCATATTTTAATAAGTGTGCTAACATAGAAGGTGTTGTTAAGTCGTTGATTGCAACTACTTCATAACCTTCAGCACCAAACATCTGTCTGAATGCCAGACGACCAATACGGCCAAAACCATTGATTGCTACTTTTACTGCCATTTTAGTTTCCTCCTAAAATTGAATAAATTTTATATTATTTTGCCGCTTCAAAGCATAGCTTTAAAGATTGACAAAATTTTATCAGCAGATTTATTTTACCTAATTTGTCCTAAAAGTGCAAGATGTAAATGAAAAAAATTACAAATGTTTGCTTTTTTTATGCCTATCCTTTACACTGAAGAGGAAATTAAGACTGCAGCCTGCGCAAAAGCATGCGGAAATGAGGAAATTATGGCAATAAAAGCAGATTATCATTTACACTCTGCCTTTTCCGGGGATGGCAGGGCCTCCATGGATGAAATGATCCAGAAGGGAATTTCCCTGGGGCTTGAAGCCATGTGCTTTACAGAGCATATGGATCTGGATTATGTTTATGAAAAGCCGGAGGAGGAGGGTATGTTTGAGCTTAATACCGACTCCTACCTTTATGACCTGCTCCGTTCAAGAGAAAAATATTGGGGCAGGATCAAACTTTTATTTGGCGTGGAGCTGGGTGTCCAGCCCCATCTAAGTGAGCAGCTTTCCCGTTATGCCGCAAGCCATGAATTTGATTTTATCATTGCTTCTTCCCATCTCTGTAACCGTAAGGATCCCTATTATCCCTCCTTTTATGAAGGGCGGAGCGACGAGGAGGCCTACCGGGAGTATTTTTCTTCCATCCTGGACAACCTGACGGCCTTTCATGATTTTGACATCTACGGCCATCTGGATTATGTGGTTCGTTACGGCAAAACCAAGGATGCTGATTACTGCTATGAAAAATACGCCGATCTTCTGGATCAGATCCTGGAAACCCTTCTTCAAATGGGAAAGGGGATTGAACTGAACACCGGTTCTGTGGGCTACGGCCTTAAGGATTTTAACCCCTGCACGGGCGTTTTAAAGCGCTACAAACAGCTTGGAGGCGATGTGATCACGATCGGGTCTGACGCCCATGAGCCTGCCCATATCGCAAGAGCCTTTGACCAGGCATCTGAGCTCCTTACGTCCTGCGGTTTTCGGTATTATGCCACCTTTGAACACCGTTCCCCTGAGTATCACAAACTTTAAGATTAAAAAGGTGGGATCAGCAAATGATCCCACCTCCTAATACATATTCTCCTTCATAAAACACAACTGCCTGTCCAGGCGTGATCGCCCGCACCGGCTCTTCAAATTCTGCCCGGATCAGATCCCGGCCCTGTCTTTCTATCCGGCACCATTGTCCCTTATGGGCGTATCGCACTTTGGCCCATACTCTTCTTGGTTCTTCCAGATCCTCCATTCCCATGAAGTTCAAATGGTCGCACAAAAGCTCTTTCTTAAACACCTGGGGTTCTTCCCCCACCACTACCTGATTGGTCTTTGGCCGCAGTTCACTGACAAATACCGGTTCTCCCATGGAAAGCCCCAGTCCCTTGCGCTGCCCTATGGTATAATGGGTAATTCCTTTGTGCTTTCCGAGTACGGTTCCATCCCGGGTAACAAAGTCCCCTTCCCCGGGCATCCGCTCTCCTGCTTTTTTCTTCAGGAAGGCTGCATAATCCCCATCCGGCACAAAACAGATATCCTGGCTGTCAGGCTTTGCCGCTACGGGAAGCCCTGCCTCCTGTGCGATCCTGCGCACCTGATCCTTTTCATATTCTCCAATGGGCATCAGGGTATGTGCAAGCTGAAACTGTGTCAGGTTATACAAAGCGTAGGTCTGATCCTTTCTGGCCGTTACAGAGTTCCGAATGGCAAATCTGCCGTTTGGCAGCTTTGCAATCCTGGCATAATGTCCTGTTGCGATATAATCTGCACCAATTTCCATGCTCCGTTTTAAGAAGGACTCCCATTTCACATAACGGTTACAGGCAATACAGGGATTGGGCGTTCTGCCTGCCAGATATTCTTCCACAAAATAGTCCACTACTTTTTCCTGGAATTCCTGCTTAAAATTCATTACATAATAAGGGATTTCCAGTCTGTCTGCCACTCTTCTGGCGTCATCTACCGCCGAAAGGCCACAGCAGCCGCCGTTCTCCTCGGTTCTTTGCTGCTCCTCATCCTCCCAGATCTGCATGGTCACGCCGATCACATCATAGCCCTGTTCCTTCAAAAGGTATGCTGCCACGGAGGAATCCACTCCCCCGGACATTCCTACAACCACCTTTTCCTTCATTAATATTCTTCTTCCTCTTCATCCTCATGAATATCTGACTTCGGTTTTTGCAGACCTTCAATGGTGATGCCATGCTTTTCGGCATAATCCCAAAGGGCTGCGTGGATCGCTTCCTCTGCCAGTAAAGAACAGTGTACCTTTACCGGCGGCAATCCGTCAAGTGCCTCCATCACAGCTTTATTGGTCACCTGCATGGCCTCCTGTATGGTTTTTCCCTTCACCATCTCCGTTGCCATGCTGCTGGTAGCCACTGCAGCGCCGCAGCCAAAGGTTTTAAACTTACAGTCTCTGATCACCTGATTTTCATCAATATCAAGATAGATCCTCATAATATCGCCGCATTTTGCATTTCCCACCGTGCCCACGCCGCTGGCAGCCTCTATTTCTCCTACATTTCTGGGATTTGTAAAATGATCCATTACTTTTTCACTGTACATCCTTTTATCCTCTTTCCTATTTTTGATTTTTTCTTATAAAATCTTCATACAAGGGCGACATACTGCGCAGCTTTTCTACGATCTCCTTCACGCTCTCCACCACATAATCAAGCTCTTCCCTTGTGGTATCCGCATTCAGGGTCAGCCGGAGGGATCCGTGTGCGATCTCATGGGGAAGTCCGATGGCTAAAAGCACATGGGAAGGATCCAGGGAACCGGAGGTACATGCGGAGCCGCTGGATGCGCAGATCTTTTTCATATCCAGCATAATCAGAAGTGATTCTCCTTCAATAAACTGAAAGCTGAAATTCACATTGCCGGGAAGCCTCTTTGTCCTGTGCCCGTTGAGCCTGCAATAAGGCACTTCCTTTTCTATTCTTTGTATCAAATAGTCTCTCAGTTCCGTTTCTTTTTTTATATTGGCATCCATATTCTCAAAGGCTTTTTTCACCGCAGCCCCGAGTCCCACAATGCCGGGTACGTTTTCCGTCCCCGCACGCCTGCTCCTCTCCTGGGAGCCTCCATGAAGGAAGGAACGGATCTTTACACCCTTTCTGATATATAAAAATCCCACTCCCTTAGGCCCGTGGAGCTTATGACCGCTGGCGCTGAGCATGTCAATGTGAAGAGCTTCCACATCGATGGGAAGATGCCCGTATGCCTGTACTGCATCTGTATGGAACAAAATGCCATTTTCCTTAGCGATCCTGCCAATCTCTTCTATGGGCTGTACAGTTCCGATCTCATTGTTGGCAAACATCACGGAAATCAAAATCGTGTCCGGTCTGATCGCCTTCTTCAGATCCTCCAGCCGGATCACGCCGTCCTCATCCACATCAATATATGTCACCTCATAGCCTCTCTTTTCCAGATACTGACAGGTATGGAGAACCGCATGATGTTCGATCCTGGATGTGATGATATGCTTTCCCTTTGCAGCATAAGCTTCCGCAGTTGCAATAAGCGCCCAGTTATCGGACTCCGACCCTCCCGCCGTAAAATATATTTCCGCCCCATCTGTGTTAAGGCTCTTTGCAATGATGTCTCTCGCATTCGTGATCGCCTTTTTGCTCTGTGCGCCAAGCTGATAAATGCTGCTGGCATTTCCATACTGCTCTGTAAAATAAGGGAGCATTGCGTCAAGCGCCTCTTTTGCACACTGGGTAGTGGCTGCATTGTCCAAATATACCATATGATCCATCTTATCGTTACACCTTTCCCTTTTCTAAAATATTCGTATAGGCCTTCTTATTCCTATCAAATTACTAGGTTTTGTAAGTCAACTATAGCACTGCCCTCCTGTTCTGTCAATCCATGCCCCCGCATATATTTTTATAAACTTCCTCCGGAGCGTGGTCTATGTCTTTTAGAAGCAGCACTTTTCGCATACGCCGTTCATTTACCATGGACACTGTAAAAAAGCCTCTGATCACAGGCACACTCATTCTGACTGCTACCGGTTTTGCCAGCCGCTTCATCGGCTTTTTCTACCGCATTTTTCTGTCACGCACCTTTGGCGCTGAAGGCATGGGCATCTATCAGCTGACTGCGCCTGTGCTTGCACTTTCCTTTTCCTTGACTGTTTCCGGCATGCAGACTGCCATCTCCAAGTTTGTGGCAGGAAGAGCTCTTTCCAAAGATTATCGCTCCTGTGCCCTGCATTTATTCACAGGTTTTCTGATTTCCATGATCCTTTCCGTGCTCTGCACCGTTTTGATCTATTGCTATGCAGATCCTATTGCAAGATCTTTTCTCTTAGAAGAGCGCACTGCCCCTCTTCTTAGGATTTTGTCTTTGTCGATCCCTCTTTCTACCGTTCACTCCTGTGTAAACGGATATTTTTATGGTATCAAAAAAACCTCCGTGCCTGCACTTTGCCAGCTTGCAGAGCAAATCTCCAGAGTGGGAAGCGTCTATCTGATCTATCACGCCTGCCTTGCCCACGGTCTGCAGCCTACCATCAGCTTTGCCGTTGTTGGTCTGGTGATCGGCGAGGCTGCCTCCACATTGCTTTCCATTGTGGCAATCAGAGCGCACTTTTCAGCTCTTGTTCCCAGCATGAAAAGCTTTGCGCCGGTTTCTGTTTCCTCCGGTGAATTTTGTCAGACTGCAAGGGGACTGCTTTCTTTGGCCGTTCCCCTTGCACTGAACCGGATCATCATCAATTTTCTGCAGAGCATTGAAGCTATTTTTATCCCCAACAAGCTGATGAGCTACGGATATGGCAATGCAGCTGCCCTTAGCGTCTACGGGGTTCTTACGGGGATGAGCCTGCCTCTTGTGCTGTTTCCCAGCGCCATCACTAATTCTATCTGCGTTTTGCTCCTGCCCATCGTATCGGAGGCAGATTCCGCCCAAAATGTACACACAATCAAAAAAGCCGTGCGGGGTTGTGTCCGCTACGGCTTTTTGTTAGGGGTTTTGTGTACCCTTATCTTTTTATTTGGTGGAAACTTTTTGGGGCAATTTCTTTATCAAAGCTCCCTTGCCGGTGATTTCATTGTCATCCTCGGCTTTCTTTGTCCTTTAATGTATATCGCCAGCACACTGAACAGTATTTTAAATGGTCTCGGCAAAACCGGCCTTACCTTTCTTTACAGCATGCTCAGCCTGTTCGTCCGCCTGGCCTTTGTATTTGTGGCAATTCCCCTCTGGGGCATCCACGGCTACCTGTACGGCCTACTGGCAAGTCAATTCGTCCAGACCCTGCTTTGCATGTATGCTGTGCGAAGCTATTATCGCTGATTAATTTCTGTGATTAATCTTCCCGAAGCTGGAACTTCTCAACCATACCCTTTAAGGAGGTTGCCTGTGCGGAAAGCTCTTGGCTGGTGGCAGAGGTCTCTTCTGCTGCCGCAGAGTTATTCTCAACAACAGCGCTGATAGTCTCAAAGCCCTTTTCAATTTCCTTAACGGACTGTGACTGTCTGTCAGATGCGGAACGGATATTGGCAACTGCCATTACGATATTATCCATTTCCTGAATAACGTTGTTAAGAGATTCAGCCGTCTGCTCCGTGATCTCGCTTCCTCTTTGCACTTCACTGATAGACTTATCGATCAGGCTCTTGGAAGTGATCGCTGAATTTGCACTGTCTTCAGCAAGCTTTCTGATCTGATCGGCAACAACCGCAAAGCCCTTTCCGGCTTCTCCTGCCCTTGCTGCCTCGATTGCTGCATTCAAGGAAAGCAGGTTAGTCTGGGATGCGATCTCCTCAATATCAACGATGATGTTTCCAATCTCTCCGGAGGTCTCCTTAATGGTCTCCATCGCCTTGGTCAGTTCACCCATCTTCTGCTGGCTGATCTGTGCCTGTGCACCAATGGATTTTGCATTATCGTGAGCCATATCTGTGGTCTTGGTATTCTCAAGAACCTGACTGGTTACTTCTGTTACAGTTGCAAGCAGTTCCTGGATGGATGCTGCCTGGTCTGTTGCGCCCTGCGCTAACTCCTGAGAGCTCATTGCAAGGTCATTGGAGCCTACGGAAACCTGATCAGCAGCCTCGTCAATACCGCGCATGGTCTCGCTAACGCCCTTCACCATTTTAATCAGTTCTTCCAGAAGTCCGGAGAAATCACCGATATAAGCTTCGGGATTTTCGCTCTTGACATTGAAATTTCCTTTCTCAAACGCCTGCAGGATCATGGAGAGATCCTTCAAAAGCGCTCTGAGCATCTTAATGGTCTGGCGCACACTGTCTGCCAGCGTTCCTAACTCATTATCACTCTCATAAACAACTTCTACGCTGAGGTCGCCCTTCGCAAGTCCTTTCACCGCATGATCCATTTCGATCACGGGATCGATCAGATTCGTGACAAGGTACTTAGATCCCTTGGTTGCGAGAAAAATGATCGCCACCAAAATAATCACATGAAAAATTACGTTAATAATCGTGTTTCCGATTCCTACCATACCAAGAATTGCTGTTACTTCCGATACAGCAAAAATTAAGATAATAGCTAAAAACAATTTACTGATTTTCTTCTTGAAGCTTTGTTGTTCCATCCTACAATGCCCCTCCTTCATTTAATCTTATGTCACTTGAAATGCGATACTTTTATTATAGTCATTTTCCCTTTTTCTGACAACTGTTTTATTTGCATTTTTCCCTCATTTCTGCGCACGCTTTTTGCGCATACCGAGTTTGTGTCAAGTGCGCGCAGACACAAATCTCGCGATTGAAAAATTTTATTTTTCAATCTTTTGCTCGGCAAAAGGCTTGATCTCATCAGAAATGTTTCATTTTCGGTTCCAGCTTTTCAAGAAGCGCCCTGCATCCCTCCATAATGTCCTCATAGGTCACATCAAAGTTTCCGGTGTACCACGGATCTGCAATATCTCTTTTGCTTCCGGCAAATTCAAGCAGCTTACAGATCTTATGCTCCGGATCCCCTCCTGCAATCCTTGTCATATTCCGAATATTCCAGTCATCCATCCCAATCAGGTAATCATAGTATCCATAATCTGCGGCAGTCATCTGCACCGCCCTGTGAGGTACCAGCGGGATCCCTTCCTGACGCAGTTTATTCACCGTTCCATAATGGGGAGTGTTTCCGATCTCCTCCCTGCTTGTGGCAGCGGAGTTGATCTCTAGCTGTGCGCTGTATCCGGCCCGGGCTGTCAGTTCCGTCATGACGCTTTGGGCCATTGTGCTGCGGCAGATGTTGCCGTGGCAGATGAAAAGGATTTTTATCATTGTATTGTTTCTCCTTGTTTTTGCCCTGAAGTTCCCTGTTTTGCAAGGGTTTCTGGGGATTTTGTGAAATGCTCTGAAATTACAGATTATGGCAAATCAGAGCAAAATTGAGCATGTTGTTACTACCTGTTAGTAGTAAAATTGGTAGCAAAAGGGAAAAGGTTACTACTAAAAATTATATTATAAATCAATACCGCCATCAGAAAAATCTAATAGCGGTAAAAATCATGCTAATGTAAGGCTCAACTGCTCTGGTCTTGCTCTTAAATCCTCTATTCTATTTGCTACTTTAACTGATAATTCATCTGCAACTTGCTGCAAAAATTCAATACACCTACTTTGATTCCACAAATTTAAATCAACATCATTTTGATAATTCTGAATCATTATCGGAATCACCTCTGTATATATCAATAATATAATCTTTGCAATACGCTCATAATATGTATTTTGAAGCAAGTCTCCAGTGTATCTATCTTCTGAAATAAAAACAGTATTCTTATTGTTTAATGTAATTCCCACATTTGTATGTGTTCTATATGCGAAATCAATATTAATTTGGTTTAGATTTTTACTCTCAACCAAAAACGAAAGCGTGCTAATAATATTCATTACCGATTCGCCTTGTGCACTAATTGTAGTCAATGAATCTTCTGTATCTCCTTTAAATCCTCTTATTGAACTAATAGTTAAATTATCCAAAAATTCACTTCCACCTTCAAGAACATTCTCAGCTCCATATATTTTACTTATCATCCATACAAATTTGTCTGCAGTAAATGGTAAACCGCTTTTTATAACCTTACCTTTGCCTGTATAAAACAACATTTTTCTTATTAAGGTTAATGCACCTGAATTCTTATCAATTATATATTTTACTTTTCCATTAATTTCATAAGGAATTATAATTCCTGTTTTCTTTGATACAGAATCATCATCAACCCCCATTCCTGCAGGAATCTGATCCACTGAAAATGTAAACAAGTTGTATTTAACAGTTTTCCCATTCAAGACCTCTGTCTTATTATTTGTAAATTGCTTGTTAATTATCCAATTAACATATCCTGTTGAAGTATCAGATTGTTCATCATTATGAACTGACAATAAAATGCTCTCAATTTGTTCTAAACTTGCTCCTGTCTCATCTGTCCATCTTGTAATCTGCATTTATCTACTCTCCATTCTGAACTTTTATATAATTGGTTTCAAAACTCACTCCAAAGCACTTATCCAATTGTGGTTTTAGCACTATCGATAAGTTGCTCTCCGATGTTGTCCGAATAAATGATATCTTATTCCTGTATTTTGCAGTTTGTCCATTAAGTCCTGTTTCTGGTAACAGTCTTGAAAATCCCCATTTCAATTTATTCATAGAATAATCTAAAACTATATCTGATGAACTAACTTGAGATGATAACCATTCCGGTAATTCCATATAAACTTTACATTTTCTTAATCTTTTAAGATTTCCACTAATTTCAAACTGACAGTTTAGCGTCGCTACACCTAATCCATTGCTATCACATACTATTGCTGGATTATTATTTATATCCTTATCAGCTTCGGATAAGTAAAAAGTACATCTCACATGTGCTCTTTTTTTCTCTATAAAATTTCCTATGAATCCATATACTGCTTCTGCAACAGCTAAATATACGGTCAAACCAACTTCATATCTGTATTCCTCTGGAATTATAGTTATATACACAAATAAATTGAAACAATTTAACAGCACAACAACAACTATGGGCAATATAATTGATTTAAATGCTAATTTCACAATTGCGGGTATTCTCACTTTATACATCCCCCCACAATTCTTGAAATCTCTTTTGTAATATTGTTATATTCATTTTCAGATACTACTATCAAACCATTAACTTGTATCGAAAAAAGTGCTCCACCTTCTGTCAATTTTCTAAAACTAACCTTTTTTAATTCGATAGAATCATTTTGGCTTAAAAAAGAGATTTTTTGTTTTAATATCTCCCAGTATCCGGAATTTTGCTTCATATGCTCGAGAATCGAATGTATTTCAGTTTCTAAGTCCTCATCTTCAACCATAAACTCAATCGATGTCACTTCTACCTTACCATTCAAAATAAAATGCTGCAAAATATCTATCATTATATCAGAGGTAACAATACACTGATTATAGCCATTACTCTGTTTATTTTGAATAAATGCGTAATAGTTTTGACTCGCATCATACTCTATACACTCAACTCTATTTGAAATATTACTTTTAAATAATTTTCCTTGCCTGCTAATCATACACTGCCACCACCTTCTATTTTAAGCAATAATTATATCACAGATATTATCAAAAATAAATAATTTGTACCAAAAACGCTCCAGCCTAAGCCAGAGCGTTATCCTTCTTCCATATTAAACTACCTTGAACATTTTCTGTGACATCGGTTTCTCCTTCTTCTGCTCAACCTCCGCCTGCGCTTTCCTAAACTCTTCCATTCGTTTCAGTTCTTCCTCTGCATCATCGAATCCGATATGCGTGTACACATTCATTCTTCCGTTATTTCCATATCGTCCTGAAACCCATGTTCCCGTAACTGCCGAATCAGGTCTTCCACTATTTCTTTTTCAGTTCCATCCGGGATATGCAATACAACCTCTTTATCCAGTCGGTATCCTGCAATATCGTATGCACAGCTTGGTACCCGTTCATAATGTGGTGCTGTCCCAAGTATGTTTCCAATCTCCTGTGCCAGTTTCTGTCTCTGCTTTGATTTCAATGTAAATCTAATTTCATTCTTCATAATATGTACCCGCCTTTCTTTATTCGGTAGTACATATATCACTCTGATGGCACAGAATAGCAATACAATTCGGATTATATTTCTGCCAAAATGCACGCAGAAAAACTGTGATTTTTATGCTGTTTTTTACACGTTTTTCTGCGTATTTCGGTACTATCCGGCAAAACAAAATCGGCTTTAGCGATGATATTCAGCGGATATTTTCACATAAACCAACCTTGGTGGGTATCCCCCCTGTTTAATTCTGCGAAAATTCACACGAAGGGGACCATCGGTCTTCTTGCAAAAATATTGTAGAGATTTGGATACCCCCTCACAGATACAACTATATAATACATTTCCCAAACATGCTCATTCTTTTTCCTAGATTACTTCAGTTAAGAAATATTTTTTATGTTAAAATCCATATTTGTCTGATATAATTATTTATGTGAGCATTTTTCAAAAAACTTTGTAACACAAAATAATAAACTAAGGAGAATAGATCATGGCATATGAATACATAATCAGAGATACCGAACGCGTATATGTAAATAACGAACTTATTTTAACAAACCGACAAGTAGTTGATGCAATGAATTTTGCAAACGAAGCCCTGCGCGCTCTTGACGAACAAACCAAAGCTTTCGATATAAATATATTCGAAACTATGGGCATGCGAAACTTGAGCGGCATTGTCGGAGAATATCTTGGCAAAAGTCTGCAACGTTTCTCTCAAGGAAATTTACATTCAAATCTCCATCAGGATGGATATCCAGATTTATTATTAGTTAATACACCCGAACGCAAAAAATATTTCGAAACGCTTTACACTATATCAAATGGTAAAAAATATCCTCGTGATAAATCACTATTTAGCCCATATCTTTATGGTGGTGTAGAAGTTAAAGCAACTTGTGGAAGCACTCCCCCTGCAAGTCGTGTTCCCAAGCCTTTAATTGGCGAACAACGAATTGATTTAGTAAATTCATTTGACTGGAAAGCTCATCATCGCGAAACAAACAACTTAATTGGTATATTTTGGGATTTCATAAAGGAAGTCCCAACAATTGTAGCAGCCTTTTACCGAAATGATTTAACCATTGACGATTGGGGAAATATCGTCCAGCCTAAAGAAGGCGGCGGGAGAACTACTAGTGTATCAATTATGAATAGTGGTGGAATTTCAAAAATGTGTGCAGGTTGGATTGCTGTAATAAATGACGAAAAATACATATCTGCATTGTCCAAAAGCAAATGGATAGGTTATCGTGTATAATTTCTAATTCAGTTGTAAGTGCCCTAGTTAAAAGTACTTGTTAGGGCACTTACAAGTTGAATCACACTTCAATTTCAAATATCTTTTTACATACCACATCAATAATTTTGGGCGGAACACTTTCTCCGATGGTATCTCTAATTAAACCATCCTTAACCTGCTTTCCATTTATAACAAAAGAATATGGATATGCAGATATTGTCTGTATTATCAGTCCCTCCCAAAGAGATAACACCCTTGTTTGCGAAGGATGAACTTTATTATCTGAGCATGCATATTGGAAGTTCTGAGTCAAAGTACTTGCCGGCTCATCCCAAGTCATTCGCTTATATGCACTTGTAAAACCTTTCATAATTCGCTTCTCTTCTGTTCCCTTCTCTTCGACGTATGGACGTGGAAGAAGGCTTCCGCATTTTTCGCAATATAATGGAGTGTCTTCATTATACTTATTTATTCCTTCCTCATTATGCTTTGCTCCATGAAGTTTGTTACCCTGATATCCACATTTCGGATTAACACATTGATTATTAAATGCTGTATTACCCTCTGGTGTATTGTCCAGCCACCATAATTTTTTCTCATCCAAAACAGGCACTTTATGCAGTGAATTTTTCTTGTCAATATTTTGCCCCTTCTCTGCTCTTAACACTGGTAGTCCACTAATCACATCTCTCAATGTAACCCATTTCTTTAAAAATAATGTTCGTTCTTGTGAATGTGTTTTTTCTGGAAGAAAACTTCTGTTTTTTTCATAATACTGGCGCGCTTTTTCACTTTTCGAAAAAATAGTTAGCAATCGTACCCTATGTTCTGGTACGCCATAATCTGCACAGTCTATTACCTGTGGTCCTCCTACATAATCTTTTCCTAATTCACGACGAACATAATCTATTATATTTATCAATTCATCATTCTCATCATATATTAATGTATTTTCCATATTTGCTACATTTTCAAATATTATCCATTTTGGCTGTAATGCCTTTATTATATGAATTGCTGGAATAATCAATCGATTACGCTCATCATATTTAGGTCGTAGTCCTTTTCTATAATCACTTAACATTTTACCCATGCCATTTGGTGACATGCCTTGACATGGTGGTGTTGCAAGAATAAGAAATGGATTTTCCGAAAAACGTTCATTATAATCGTCGATTATATCTTTTTCTAATTTCCATATATCTCCACAAAAACATTTTGTGTTAGGATTATTATTCTTAAAAAGAGCCATTCTTTCTTCAATGATTTCACACGCTGTTACCGTATTAATTCCATTCGCATGCAAACCCAAATCACCAATTCCAGAAGACGAAAATAAACTTATTGCGTTATAGGTTTTAGCCATAATATTCCTCCTTGTATTTTCAGTTATCCAATAATAGCTCTAACATTCCAAACAATCAACTTGTATCTGGCTCTTCTCTATAAAAATCATCACAGCATTAGTCCTAAAAACAGGACTCATTTCTACTATTTTAATTATCATCTCTATCTTCTGCCTCATCTACTATCATATTTATTGCATCTCTAATCACTTCTGACTTTGCCTTTTTTAGGAATCTACAATAAGCCTCTAGTCTCTTCATCGTACGCTCATCCATACGAATTGTGCATATATAATCTTTGTTATTATCACCCTTAGGTCTTCCCATCTTCTTCATAGCATTACTCCTTCCACCTAAAACAATTCTACTTTTTGTAATACAAAATGTCAAGCATTTTTTGTATTACATAAAATAAAGCAACCACCTTTCGTAGTAGATTACTACTAACGAGTAGTGGCTGTTTCTTTGCCTTTATCCCACTTCCAGCCATGAGCCTTAGTAGTCTAAACCGTAGTAATTCCAAGGCTTTTCGCCATATTATGCCGTACTGTGCCCCAGTCTGCGAAGGTATGCATTATCATAAAACTAGAGTGCCGTGGCAGATGAATAATACTTTTATCGGCATTTCTTACCTCCAAAACCGCATCAAATTGCTCCAGTTTGCGCCGGTTTGCCAAGCTGCAGAAGTTTCAGTCATTTTACAGAAAATCGGGCCAAATGGCAAAGTCGCGCAAAGTGTGGCAAATCTTTGCCGTCAATCGTAGTCAAAACGTAGTTTTTTATGGGGTCATAAACTACTCACGCCCCGGTTTGCAAGAGAGGGGGTGCACTTTTAGGGGGGTGCATTTTTGACAGGGGGTGCACTCCAGAGGGGGTGCAAATGCACCCCCCTTAGAAATAAACCTTATTCCTCATCAACAATTGGAGGCACTTCATCAATATCTTCTACTTCAACGATTTCTGCCTCAATTATTGTTTCTGCAATATCATCGGGTACTTCTTCTTCCGGTTTCTCGCCCGCGGAGAAGTCACCCTCAAAAAACATTTTATATGCTCTGTTCGCTATAACCTTAGTCTCGGCATAATCCAGGCCACCGTTAATAACTGCACCTACGCCCGGGAGAAGTTTTCCGAGGTTCACAATTCCTTTTTCGCCGAATTTAGTGATGAACCTAAACCCAATCTTCTGATTGATTTTAACTAATGCTTTTCCAGGAATCTTCTCAATTCCTTTCTCAGCAACCTTCACTCCCACTTTTATACCGGCCTGCTTTACAACCTCAGTTACAGATACTCCTGCAAGGCAAGCGAAAACAAAAGTTTGTACTTGATCCGAATCAAGCTTTAAACCTGCAAGATAAGCCGCACACGCCACCATTCTCATCTGTACATAAAGCACGCTACTCACATTCGCAGGAATTGTAATAGGTAAAGTAATGGCTCCTCCAAACCCTGTGATAAACCCAGAGGTGGTACATTTAGCCACCTGATTCTTCAGCATCTTTTTACATGCTTCTTTAGGATCCTTGTTTCTGGAAAGATAGTCCTCGGCCATTTGGCTAACCGGAGGGCTTACTTTTCCAAGTCCAGATAAAGACTTGTCATAGCAAGTATCCAGAATCTTCATAATATCTTCCTGTGTTATAATCTTCTTTTTTTGCTTCTTTTCCTCTCCCATAAGACCCTCACGACTAAATATGTTTCTTAAATGCCTTTTTTATTCTAAGCAACGAGTCCATAATCCAATCAAACTGTGCCGGCCATTCATTTTTGTCATCAAAGTTAGCGGATCTTGTAACAATGACTCGACTTCCCTTCCTTTCAGGCAGTTCCTGCCAATCAAAGGCTAATCCTGCGTCCTTTTCTATGGTTTCCTTTTTACTCAGTAACTGGTTAAAAAGCTCCTTATCATCAACGATGTAAAATTCCACACCGGTCTCGTTTCTCTTTTGAATCATGGTAATCGCAAGATGTACACCTGAAGTGCCTATGCTCATTTCCATCCAGTGATCAGTTGATGGCTTTCTCCTATTAAACTGTTTAGCAAATTCAGCATTGTTAAATGCATAGTCATTAAAAGCTGTCCAGTATTCAAGGCGTCTTTGATGTCTTGGACTACTATTGTCCGCCTTTTGATTTCCTTTGCCCAGTCATTTGGACGCTCAATAATCTCGAATTTTACAGCTGGCTCAGAGTTACCTATTCTATAAAGCTTTATCTCTGATAAAAAGAAAGCTATCTTATCGTCCGTATGGGCGTTCAACCATTCAACAGCCGCTTTATGTTCTTCACGTGCGTGTTTCACAACCCAAATAATGACATCAGCTGACTTTCCTGATGCATATGTTATCAGTTTTCCCAAATGATCGTGATCTGTATCACCCAGCTGATTCTCTATTATTATTTTTCTGTCGGTGCCGGTTTCACTTGCATATATATCCACATTGAAATCGCCAACTGAACTCTCAGTCTCATCAACTGTGATATCAAGCCCTACTGCATCGGCAAGCAGATCGATATTATCTGCCAGCCAAGGTGTAAAGTCTAGTGCCTCATGTGGCCAAACAGAACGAAGGTCTTTTATTTCCTCTAAGGTTGATAAGCTAACCACGGTATCCCTCCTTCAAATAATCGCATAACGAATCTGCAATTTTATTAGATAACTTCCCGGGGACAGCTTCATAAATGGATCCATCCTCCGTCTGCAAAATAACGATGCTGTCTATATTTAATTCTTCTACAACATAGGATTTTGCAGGCAAATCCTGTATCTTTTTATATATCCTGACAGTTGCATCAACCACATTAAGCCTAGGTGATTTAACGATACCCGTAAATTCGTGCCCTGCTGCGCAGGCTAATCCATACTCAGAAAGATATTTCCTATAATCTTTGGCGAATTTCAAATCCAGATCTTTTTCAGCTGCCTCTATCTCATCCTCAGATGCTCCATTTAAGCAATCAAAATCCTCCATTGCTCTTAATGTTTTAATAATATCATCCATACCTTATACGGCCCCCTCTGCCAGTAACTTCGCCATAGTCTTCCAAAAATGACGTCGTACTACATCAAACTCAGGTCTATTAATCTCAGAAATCGCCTTAAACCCATGAAGCGCTGCGTTGTCATGCTCTGCAGTTGTTAGAATAGCTAAAACTCCATCCGCTTCCTGTCCGACGTGATGCAATTCATACTTGAATACATTGCCAGCATCGTCAATTCCTATAGGTGTGAGTCCTTTTTGCATTCTCATGAGGTTATTCCGGCCCATTTCATCAACGATGTTGTAAAGATCTATATCATTGCGAACAAGCGCCATTTCACCATTTATCATTTGAGCTCGGAGCCCAGCCTCCTGGAACACCTTAAACTCTTCCATTGTATGGAATTGGCTGATCACTTCTGCGGGGTACCTTGTTTGCATCTGAATCGCTGCCGCTTCTTGAGTAGTAAGATTCAAAGGTACACCACGCAGCAAACGCATTGCATTGGCATAATTAATTCCTTCTCCAACACCACCCGTGATAACACCGGTAATAGCGCCCCACTTATAGCTTTCACTAGCTGCGAGTTCTGCTGCTTTAAGGGCCTCGCTCATATCTCCAGTCTCTATGCCCGTAACAACTCCAGCTGATACCCCGCCAATAGCTCCAGACGAAAGAGCCATGATTGTTCCAGTTTTTGCTGCTGTAGCGAATATAAGGCTAACTGCAGGCGCTCCTGCTCCAGCCGTAACCACAGAAACAGTAACACAGACCAGAATCACGCCTGTTCCGATTGCAACATTCTTGATTATTTGTTCGTACGTATCATCATAAGCCTCAAAAGGCCGCACCACGGTGTCACCATCTTCACCCAATGTGAAAACGTATCTTGTCCCTTGGAACTGTGCATCTATATCTTCTAATGTGTATCCGAAATAGATATTTGATTTGGAATTGTAGGTCAGTTCATCGATGTATTCTTGTGAAATATATACCGCGCTGACGTTTTCAACATAATACTTGTCACTATCAAGTGTAGAGACTAACTCTTCATAAATGGCATCCTCGACATAATCAGTTAGAGCCTCGTCGTTCAGGCTTGAAAACTCCGGCTCATATTCATAATCGGAGTCATCGGGTTCTTCGTCATCTCCTACCACAACATGAATGAGGCCGTCATCTGTAGTTTCTAAAGCGTCACTTTGCTCAGTTACATTAGAAACCGCCTCAGTAACCTCAGATACAATATCTTCGTTTCCTGTGGTTTCTGGGGTTGTTACTGCAGATGTCGAATTAGAAGCGCACCCAGTAAGCAGGAGAACTCCGGCAAGAATAAATGCTACTATTCTTCTCATTCTGCATCACCTCCATTGTTCTTATCATCCTCTTCAAGAGGCGTTTCTACATTTGTCATGGCTACTTTTTCTTCTTTTTTTCCTTTTGAAACTTTACTTGCATACACAGCCACGCCTGCAGCTGCTACAAGAATAACTGCGATAATGACAAACATCCCCGTATTTGTGGTTTTTTCTTCTGTCAATTCCTCCTCAGGAGCTTCATCGGTCGTCTCATCTACCGTTTTTTCCGGGAGCTGGCTTTCAGTGTTATTCCCTGCTGCAGCCTCCGGTTTCACGTTTTCATCCACTTCAGCTTCTTCGATTGTTTCTTCCGGTTCAACCTCAGCAGGTTCTTCTGGTTCTTCTGGTTCTTCAATTACTGGCTCAATAAGGCTCCCGTCAGTATCAATCGTATAGCCCTCGGCCAGTTTGCCTTCCAGTTCCTTAACCGACAGACCCGTTCGTGAAAGAGCACGTAAAAACGGATCCGTTCCAACATAAATAGTTTTTATAGTAGTCTCGTTGGTATAAAGATTTGTTACGGTGAAAGTATAGATACCTTCATCCTTATATTGATCTCCGTCTTTAGCAGGTCTGTTAAATCTAACATCTTCCGTTCTTCCGTTAGTTCCATTAACAAGAACAGTGCGTTTTACATCGATCGTTAAATATCTGGATTTTGCCATATCCAGTTTGAAACCGTTCTCTGTTATGGCATTATCCTGTAACTCAGCCCCAGAGGTGATATCAAAGGGATAAACCATGCAGTTTCCATTACGAATGGAGAACGTAAAGAAGATTCTATAGTTCGTATAGGAATCTACTCCCGACTTGTCGACAATCTCATAATCTAATGCGACTTCATAATCACCCTCTTCAAAAAGCTCAACTTTAGTGTCCGCGCCGGTGCGTGCATTAGCCGCAAGGTAATCTGTATAGATAATTGGATCGTGTCTTACCCCCTCATAATCGGTATATCGTATAATGAGAGTTCCTCTTTTCATATTTGTCTGGCCCGTTTGGAAGTACTGATCATAGCCGTTCTTATCTTCTGAAATTTGAAGATTTGCATTTCCATTCAGGCAGGTAATATCCTGCTTAAGATTAAACCAAAGCGTAACTCTGTCTCCGACATTTTTAAGAAATATTGGTGTGCCCGTTACATTATCCTGGGTTTCCCTCGTATATCCATTTACAAAAAACTGGCCAATTTCCCACCCATAGTGTGGATCCTTGTTTGTTATAGCATTTTGCCCCGAATAACCATTATCTTTACCAGTATTAGTTAAGCTCCCTAGATTCTTCTTCGGTGTAGCAGTTGATGGCGTTCCATTGCTCATATTCTCCGAGCTGTTAATCAGGTAAAATGAATACACCTCCGCGCATTTCTTATACTCGAATTTATCGTAGCTTACAAACCATACGTTGCCATCCTCTACTTGTTTTTCAAGTTCATAAACTACAAGAATCCTGTAGTAGCAGCCATTAACCTGCTGGATGTCTTTCGTAATATAAAAATCAGGCACATAGTTGGCATCAGTAACGATATTTGAAAGGTATTTATCCGTCACCCAATTTGTTCCATCCAATGATGTTTGAAGCACAAGACCACCGGAGAGAATGTTGCTTTCAAACTCTTCACCGTTTATCTTCTTGGATTTGTCATCATATAAATGCCAATCTGTGCTAGCAGCATTAGCATACTTGGTCCCTACGGAATAATTCAAAGTAACATTTCCATCTTTAACCTCATACGCAGTAAAACCATTGACTGCTGTAATAGAGGTCATGTCTCCTTTAATTGAAAATGAGCCATAATCTGTAGTCGATGATATTGTTGATGGGGTAACTGCTGAAATATCATATTTTCCATCTTTATCAAATTCATATAACTTTCCGCCAGGATTACTTGTCGTGCTCCCCGCATGAACTGACATCGTTGCGGCTGGATTAAAGAGCATACATGCAATTACAGCCACTGTCGTCATTCCGCCAATTGCCTTTTTAAATAATCCCTTTACTTTCATCTTGAACCCCTCCTGAATGGATTTAAGAGCTTCTTTTTTCATTTTCTATAGCCAGTATATATCGTGACCTGTCCAATATTTTGGACTGTTACACAATTCCTGATCAATTCCTTAAAAACACTGATTTTACCCGCATTTGCGCATAATAATTTAAATTATTATTTTAGCATATTGAACGTTATTTTTCTACCGTCCTCGCGCAACTCACGCAACGAATATTTGTATTGTTTTTGCCGAAATAACAGTAAAAAAGGCCCCGGCATCTCTGCCAGGGCCTCCGTAATCCGTATTCTGTTTAAACTGCTTTGAACTCCCTGATGCTGGGAACCGTGTTCTTGCCTTCCTGCTTGTCAAGTTCTTTGCGGGCTTCCTGCATGCGGGTAAGCTCCTCCGTTGCATCCTCCAGCCCCAGATGAGTATAGGTGTTTAGGGTTACTCCTATGTCACTATGGCCCATCAGGTACTGCAGGGTCTTGGGATTCATACCGGACCTTGCCATGTTGCTGCAGCAGGTGTGGCGGCAAACGTGCGGCGTGATATTCGGTATCTGGATCCTATAGATATCGTTGTAGCGCTTCACCATGTGGTTGAAACGGTGCTCCCAGTGCATGGCCACAAGTGGCATTCCTGCTTCATCTATGAAAAGGAAGCCGCGGTATCCGTCGACCATTCTTTCCGTGAGCTTAGGCTTGCCCCTATCTTCCAGAATCCTGGCAAAGCAATCAGCCACCTCATCAGTTATCGGTATCCTTCTTACACCAGCGTTCGTCTTAGGCGTTTCAATGTGGTAGCTCATACCTGCCATTAGGTAGGTATAGAAGTGCGCCCTTAGTTGCTAAGGGATATTAGCACCCTTCATAAGATCACATCATTTTTGTAGAAGCATTTATAAAAAGTGCATTATCACATGAAATATTTATAATTTACTATACTTATCGCTCTTCCCTTTTGCCTTTTCGACCGGATATTTCTCGTTGTTAATTCTTATTTTTTCCTGTACTATTTCATCTATATCCAATCCACAAGCATCAGCCATAAGTACGCAGTAATTGATTACATCGGCAAGCTCCTCTTTAATCTTATCCTGCTTTCGCTCGCAAGAAGTATCAGAACCGCTCCACTGAAATACCTCTAATAGTTCTGCTGCCTCCAAAGAAATAGAAATTGCCAAATCTTTAGGATTGTGAAATTGTTTCCAGTCACGATCATCTCTAAATTTTAGAATCTGATTAATTGTTTCCTGTGTCATTCTTATCCTCTACTTTTTAATCTTTCTTTTAAATATGCCGCCAGTTCACTATCTGTACAATATACATAGCATCCCTTCATTCCTCTGGTCATTAAGGTTCGATATGTATTCTTTATGATTTCGTCTGCTAATTGACTTGCCTTTTCAGGATCATCTTTTGCCAAACCTTTTATTCCCTTCATAGATTGGTCTGTTTTTGCACGTTTTGAATAGTCTGTAACGATTTCTCCATTCTCATATCTCATATCATCACCGATTATTACGCCTACATAATCAAATTCCAATCCCTGAGAAGTATGAATGCATCCTGCCTCATGTACTGAATCTGGATTAATTGCAAATGCATCTCCACCATCTAAATTCCAACTTATACCATAATCTCCAATCTTTATATCATGATAATTCACATCATTACGTGTATCTTTTGGCCAATTCCAACAGTATCCAGCTAAAATACGCGCTCTGTTTCTAATTCTATTTTTTTCTATTACTATATGTTCCATTTCTTTGGGAGAATCACATATTCGAATGTCATAGTCAATTCCTTCTAAATCATAGTTAGCAGTATCGCGAATTTGTAATACATCATCAATCCATGCAAGGTATCCATCCGATCCGTTACATCTAAATTGCGAAACGAGCTCCATTTTTATTACTTCAGAATTTTCTCTTTCTGCCCATTTTTCAATTTCTGCTATGCTTCCGATATCGCTGGTGGTAACTCTTTGACTTTCATCAATAAAAAATACACTACACCGCGACGCGTGAATAACCTCCTTAATCTGATTTTCTCCCATATTTTGAAACATACCGGACTTTTCATTTAATCTGTGTGCTTCATCAGCTAAAATGGTACCCACAGAATTCATCGGTGCTTCTGTGTAGCAACCAGATCCTTTAAATAGGTTATCCACACTACTTTTCTTCATTGTCCCCTTTAGTTTATATCCATAAACAGTTCTAGGGGCCGCATTTTTCGAAACATATTGTACAAACTGATTTCTTTTAGTAAGCTCTGCTAATAAATTAATTGCAACAACTGTTTTCCCTGTACTCGGTCCCCCTTCAACAATAATAGTCCTTTTCTTACCATCCTTTTGGCATTTTGTTGAAAGGCTTAATATGTTTTCATAGACGACCTTTTGCTCGTCCAACATTATGAATTCTTTGTTTCCTTTAAGCATTCCACTAATAGAATCCTGCAATTGTTTCGATGGTCTAATTTTTCCATGCTCAATTTTTACCAAGGTATCCTCATTGTCTCCAGTTATTATACTTTTCTTAATGAAGTTCCTTAATGCATCTCTCTGTCCATAAGTAAATGCCGGTGCATCGGCTAATACTTCTTTATACTGTTTCGCATCCAACGGATCATTCTCTACTCTTGGATAATTATGTAGATATGCACACGGATGTAGTTCAATATCTGCATCTTGAACATATTCATTATAATCTTTTATTAACGCAGCATAAGACCATGCCTGATAACTTGGATGTACTACTCTTCTGTTTGCTCCTCCTGTAAAAGTTTCAACAATCGCTTCCTGTCCCTCGATAGCCTGCAATTTTTCCCATTGCTTCAGTTCCACAATAATAACATTTCCTTTATTATCTTTCCCATATCCGGAAATCAGGAAATCAACTCTCTTGGATGTTTGAGGAATATTGTATTCTATTGCAACCCCAACATCAGAAGGTATATTAGAATCATTCAAAGTAATGTACATTTCCTTTAGAGAATTTCTCCAGGAATTGAGTTCGCTTAATCCGGTGCTACGATTCATTTTATTCTTTATTGCATCATACAATTTTGTCTCCAAAACATCATTTTCTGTATCTGACATAAAGTCTGACTTTAATCCATTGTATATTAACATTCACTCATTTCCCTTTCCGCAATTTATATTATATGTACCTCAAATTACCCGTCTTCATTTCTTTAATTTTGCCGTCAAATATTTCATCAAACACCTGCTCGCAAGGTATCTTACACATTCTTTCTTTTGATGTATCTTGTACTCGAAAGGTCTTTTGGTCTTTTCCTAAACATCTGCTCATATAGGATTGGATATATGGCTCTGCATCTTCTCTTGAAAATCCGATTTCATTTTTCAGCCTCACAAAGGAAGACAATACACTAATGCATCTGGCACCGCCAATGCTAACCACGCCATTTCTTGCATTCTTATCATCCGAACAAAAAACGTAGATTTGTGCCCCATGCTTTATATTCAATACTTGCAGTAAGACATATGACTTTAATTCTCCAAGATTTTGTCCTTCACCAATCGTATCGCAATCAACTTGTAACTGTCTCATAAATTCTTCTCTGCTTACACATAGGCAATCTATTTTAGAAATCAAAAGAAACTTCTCTTCAAAATATCCTTCTTTATATGCATCACAAGCATTTTTTAACATTTCTGCATAAACACTGATAGCCAAATCCCCATAGATTTTAGAAAGCTCGTCCAATATCATTTCGTCATCATACATACAGATGGCTTTTTCCGTAACCTTCGCCTCGAACCATTCCGGTGCTCCGGCGATATTATGCCGCAACAACTCCACAGAAATCTGTTTATGACAATAAAATGTATAGTTTGGCATAGACATAATTTTATCAATTAGCTTGTTCTGTTCATCCTTGCGTATCAAATGCATCTTAGATATAAAGTCAGTATCCAGCAAGGCATATTTCACATCTGCCATATACTCACCTTATTTTCGTCCCCGAAATTCCTTTCCGATTTTTTCCAAGTATTCTTTGTCAGATGCTTCTCTACTGTCCACAAGTAATTCCTGCTCAGAATTAAAAGCCAGATTATCTAACAAACTTCCATAACGAAGCAGATGACCACTATTCTGTTGCCACTGCTCTGCTTTCCCGGTTAACTCAATTCTAATAGCAATATGATTACTATCCTCCTGTAAAAGCTTTCTTGCTTTTTCCACAGTAATTAAACCACTTTCTGCTAAACGTAACACAACTGCTTTATAGGGAAGTGCAAACAAGTCCATAAGAATAAGCACATCATCAATGCTCATATCATCCTTTGAAATCCCAAACATCTTAAACTGCTCAATCAAACTTGAATCAGGCATCAACAGTAAACCAGCAAAGGCATTTGCTTCCAGATCTTCTTGAGATGCGGCTGCCTCGTCGAATGTCTTTGAGTCCAACAAGGAACCTGCTGTAATTGTGCTGGTATTAATATCTTCCGCGTAACAATGAATATGATACAATTCATGTGCCGTTGCAAAAATCTGCTTACACATTGGGAGTTCTGTATTCACACACAAGAAAATAGTGCCCTTCTTTACGAATGTGAAAGCCCACAATTCATCATCTTTGAATGGATAACGAAGCACTTCAAGCGGAAGTTCTCTTTTTCGTGCATAATTCGAAACAATACCAAATATGGATTCTCTAAGGATAGTGTTTCCACAGTAGTTCGCTGCAAAGGCCTTTGACAATTCATTTATTCTTTCAAACTGTTTGATTTGCTTATAAAATAAGCTTTCATTCAATACGTCTCCCATTATGCCTCCCAGGATTCCATCATTGCCGTACCATTTTCTCTCACTTTTCTATGGAACAAAATCATATCAGAAAGTCTATCCGCTATCTGCAAGGCCTCTTTCGCCTGCTCAGAATCAACCTTTCCCATAAATGCATGTACTATGTCTGTATCAACTGAATCCTGACAAATCTTTGTCAGTTCCTCCATCTTAACACCAAGGAACTCCGCAATTTGCTTCAATTCTATTGCATTAATCATTCTTGAACCGTTAAGCATTTTGCTTATTGTCTGCTTGTTTGTCTGTAGTGCTTCTGCCAAATCTATCTGCTTTCTATTTTGCTGTTTCAGGATCGCTACAATATTGGCGGCAATCATTGCATTTTTATCAACCATCTCAAAACCCTCCAATCAACGTAAAATCTTCGTTTTCAATTCCATTATATTCTTCGAATATTATTCAGTCAACAATATAGTTACTATTTCCTCAGTTTGTATTCATAATGTTTCTGATTTGGACACTAATATATTAAATGATAACCGTGTTACTCCTACTTTACTCTATCAGAAACGATGTTCCTCCCTCTCCTAAAATTGGTATACAAATTTATAAACAGTTTTTCCGTTTCTATTTCTCATTTCATGACAATTTACTGCTGTATTAATATGTTCCATATTCGGTTTTCATTATCCTATCCATTGTAATATCCCCCTCTTATGTTGAACGCATAGTTCCTATTCTATTAGCCCATGTTTTTTCAATCTGAAACGTATAGCACCATTTATACGATCATGAATCTTTGCTATATCAGAAATCTTCATTTCGGAGCCATACTCTTCATCAAGCTGATTATCCTCTTCCTCTATCCATGAGGCTCTGGTTCCATCTGGTCTGTTCATCTTGCTGTAGTGCTCTACCCTGCCAGGTGATGTCCTATGTATATTCTCTGCATCATCATCTTCCTTAATGCCTGTAACTGCCTCGGGATTTTCATTACTTACCATTCCTGCAGTTCTGCTTCAGAGCCAAATGTCATCTCAAGAAGCTCTGCTGCGATATCTTTACTGCATACCCGCATCAGATTGTCCTCAGCATCTTCCTTTGACAGCAGGTTCACACTTCCATACCAGACAATCTCATTATCGATTACGGCATAATGCTCACAAGATTCTTCCACAAGCCTGATCTCAAAACCTGCTTTACGAAGTCTCTCCATAAGCTCCATCCGGACATCATCTTTGCCATATTTATAGGCATCAGGATGCCATGTAACAATTGTAACCTTGACTCCCAACTCCCGCCGCTTTCCAAGCATGTTTATAATGCGATCCACTTTTTGATTATTTAACCTTGGACTTGATACAACGACCGCTGAATTTGCCTCCTCAAGATCCTTCCAATAAGTTTCTGCATAGTTTTCTATATCATAGATTGCATTTGCCTTCTGCTTTTCACCATCCATATTAACGCAAAGCTCATATCCGATCTTTTTATACGCCTTCAGCCTTGCTGCATACATTTTATCGAACTTCGGGATATGACTGTCCACATAGTCATAGACAATGACATTTTCTTTACCATCATAATCCCTGTTAAGTCGTCCGACATACTGCTCCACAACATTTTCTCCTGAAACAGGAGTCGCCATGAACAGGGTATCAAGTCTCGGAAAGTCGAAGCCCTCTCCAAGTAAAGAGCCCGTTCCCACAAGAATAAGACTGTCCGAATCATCAACTTCATTCAGTTCTTTCACCTGTGCCCTGCGCGCTTTCGTTCCATTTGCCCCGTTAGCAGAATCAATCGGTCAGCATATTTCTTAAGTCTTTCAGACAGCTTATTCGCATGATCAACATATTTCGTCAGTACTACCGGAGTTCTTCCAGCCTGCACACAGTCCGCCACATCCCTGATGATCTGTTCGTCACGAACATCATTATTCCTTATCAGTTCATAGGCATCATTACCATATGGTGTTTTTGACAAATGATGAGGCTTTACTGTTCGGGTAAATCGGGGATATACCAGATGATCGATATTCTGCTCCTCGGCTCTGTCTTTTGCTGTAAACCTATACCTGATAGGGCCGAGCAGAAATTCGTTTATCTTTTCCTTACCATCACCACGTTTCGGTGTTGCCGTCACGCCATACACATACTTTGCATTAATCTCCTGCAGCACTTCTATTGCGCTTTCAGACGCTGCGTGATGGCATTCGTCAAAGTATACTTGAGCATATTCTTTCAGCATCGGATGAAATCCATCCTTTTTCTTGAGAGAACGTATCATGGCCACATCCACTATTCCGGTCAGTGTATCATGCACTCCTTGAAGATTTCCAATCAACGATTTTCTTTTTCGTGTACGCCCGGTCTTTGTCTGATATTCAGGCAGTTCTTCATCAATATCCAGAAATTCGTCCAGACGTTTAATCCACTGGTTCATTAGATCCGCCCTGTCTACAAGTATTAAGGTACTTATGCCTCTTCTTGCAATCATGTCGCAGCAGACTACAGTCTTACCAAACGCTGTTGCGGCGTGCAGTATCCCAGTTTCATTTTCAAGCATAGTTTCCGCAGCGGGAATCTGTGATTCACGCAATTCTCCCTTAAACGAGATATTTAATTCCCTCCCTTGGGTTCTCTTATCTTCAATCTTATATCTGATCCCCGCATTATCAAACTTCTTTAGAATATCTTCCCGAAGTCCGCGAGGCAATACAATATATTTTCCTTCGTCACTTCCAAGGTAAATGAATCTGGATTCGTCGTAATTTGGCATATCCATAGCCTGATTCTGGAAATACTGCTTGTTTGAAAATGTTGCCATACGGCGAAGCTGTCTTTTTGTCTTATTGGACATTCCTGATGAGTCTATGTAAATGCGGTCAGCCAGCACGATACGCACCACGCCCTTAACACTGCCTGCTTCAATCTTAGAATTCTTATCCCATGGCGCATCAGTACCATTGTCTTCGCTGGTGAATCCCGTACTGTACCATAAAGACAGATAGTCCTCTATCTCCTGTCTGGTCAGTCGCCTTGTTCCGGCAAGAACTTTTAACTGATCTTCATATGCATTCCAATTTTCATCAACAAAAGCACTGTTTCCGGACTTCAGAGCCATTCCTTGTAAAGGAAGTGCAATGACATTTCCAAGTCCGCCCTCAGGAAGCGCATCCTGCGTCGGTATCATGCGATCATAGTATTTGAAGGACTTAAGATTGACGGATTCAGCTCCTTTCTCTAGCAACGCAAAACCAAATTTTCTCGCCAATCTGGCAGGAATCATTTCCTTGAAGAATATCCAAAGATGCGCACCGCGTCCCGACCTTGATCGTTCCACCACAGCGTCCACATCCAGATTCTTACAAATGCGCCGCAAAGCATTTATTTCTTCTTTCCACCTATCATCAATATTCGCATAATCTTCCTGTTCTGCACCCTTTGCATGATTATCAAAGTCAAATACAAGCAACTGGCAAAGATTGTTTTCAAGCATCGGATATATCGCCACGACATCATTGCCATTTGGATCTGTCCCATTCATATGCGCCTTTATCAAAGGCAAGGTGACCGGCTTATACGCCCTTAATTCGCAGTCCTTACAACGAACTCCATCCTTTTTCTGTATATGGCAGCCACGATCCCAGCGGTTAAAGCACTGCGTATAATACCCGTTCTTCCCCGTTTTTGGATTCGTATAGCGAAGATCATACAAATCCTTCCTTCCGCGGCAGAACATCATAAAGAAATCACTTGCAATCTTATCCGTAACATCAAATTTCTTTATACGAGCACCCTGATCCGGGTCATACAATTCCACAACTCCTTCAGCGTCGCCAGACACAATATCCGCATACGAAACACCGGCTTCATCCAAACGCTCTTTCAAAAGTCGGTTTTCATCCTCCAATGCCTGTATCCTGGATTGTAATGAATTAATTAAATCTGAATATTGCTGTGTAGGTTCCTTCATCCTCATCACACTCCCTGTTTCCCCATAACCTCTGTCTTCTCATATTTCCCGGTTTCCGAATCAATAACAATCATCGCCGACTCTCCAATCTGTCTTCCGTCTCTATAGGTAGAGAACACATCTGCGGATATGATGCCGTCTTTTTCAAATATCTTCTCCACCGGAGTATGCCCTACCACCTGTTTGTAGGTATCTGCTCTGAATATCTCTCTGGTCTCATACTGTGGTCTGAGCCATAACGGTGATTTATCATTCCAGAGATAATCATGGGAAGCATCGTTCACCGCTGCAATAACATCATCTATATCAGCAAACAACAGATCCGCGTTTAGCCATTTCAGAAAATCAGCTGTAAGCCCTCCATGTGAGAAAAGCACATTGTCAATCCGATGGATTATGTTGATCTGTGCCGGACTCTTAAGGCTGTTCTCAAGTTCTTCGAGCTTTGATATGACCGTCCTCTCGGCATAAGGAGAATATCCGGTCTCAAGCCTTCCCCACGAGTAGCTGACATCATGATTGCCATAGCACCAGAGAGTATCCGGATAGTCCATGGCATATGCGATTGCCCGGTCAAATGTTTCTTTATTTCGTTCTATCTGAAACTCCATATTCCAGTCATCCGGAATATCCATAAGGCATACAGCCCGATCCGCCTTACCGTCTTTTATGATTTTCTCTGCCCTGTCAAATATCCACGGTTTTAGATGAATATCCGGTATTACAAGTACTTTCATAATTCCTCTAGCAGTTTCTCAATACTCATTTCTATTCTTTCGTCTTCGTTACCTTTGAATGTACATGCAAGCGAAACAGGATCAACACATCCTTCTCTTGCAAAATAAGAAGGATTGTATTTCCATAATTGTACCTTCAAGCAGTCGTCCGGGTCTTCAGATCTGGCATCCACAATTTCCAACTGGTCAACAACTTCCTCGCCCTTATAGATTGCCCGTTCCTCAATTCTAGGCGGATTCAATTCTGACTCCTGACTAAGAGCGGTTTCTCCTGCGCTAAATGATTCAAAGGTTGCTTCACATCGCATAATTGTAATCTCTTTCTGGACCGGATTAATCAAATATGCTTTTGCATTTTCATAATACTCTTTGCGTGAGTAATTTCTCTTAATAGCAATCTCTGTTCCGGATTTCATCTGGCGGATGAGTCCCATTCCCTCTAATTGGGCTGTTGCTCTTGTAATGGACGTCTTGGTAAGATTCAGCTTGTTCGCAACCTCACTTTTTAGCACAGATTCCTCATCTTCCATATATAACAATTCAAGGAACACCATCTGTGTTGCAGGCATCATCTTATCTGCCTTGACAAGCTGCTTGAGATACACATCCTGCAATACAATTCCCATAAATGGCAAAAATACATTTCCCGGCAAATCCACAAACGGAACTCCGCTTTTCACCAGCGCATTTCTCATGGATACGCTGTTTAACGCTACTTCATATGCTGCAGGACACTGCAATGCTTCCTCATACTTTGCTTTCTGCTTTTTCATTGCAGCAACACTTAGCTCCGTTTCCTTCATAACATCTATTATGGCAAAGTTAACACCATATATTTCAACCATCATAATGTCACGCATAGTCATAAAAATCGGCAATTGTAATTTATTCTTATATTCTGCTATTTTTACTTTGCAGCCGAAATACTGCTCTAATTGCTTTTGCATATGACATCTCCTTGTAACATAATTTCATTCATAATAACATATTTTATGTTACTTTTCAATATTTTATGTTATTTCTTTATAATTGACCTGGTTTCTATGCATATTTAGGTAAGGTATACGATTATTATTAAAAGTACAACCACATAATATGTATTGCAGTCAAATATCATAAACAAACCGACACTTAACCGACATTCAAACCGACATTTTTATGTAAGTGAAAAGAAGTCCCCGAAGGAACTTCTTTCGCCACAAATCATATTCATTTTTATCAAGGGAAGTCCGGTTGATGATCCTACTGTTTTACAAAATAGGAGTACAATGGGGGTACAAATCCCATCCACATTCCCTAAAAGCCTTGATTTTAAGCCTTTTCAGCCAAAAGTACGGTTTCTGGGCAAATTATAGCATATTGTTGCAAGTCTATTC
>ULSO01038143.1_pt1 | contig 59335 bp, 71 predicted proteins | sample 1956701 | NCBI WGS metagenome assembly ULSO01 (sample SAMEA4835708, study PRJEB28245) | human gut metagenome | biome: gut microbiome; material: fecal sample | place: Denmark | collected 2008 | reverse complement strand
AACCCCAAAATCGCCCAAATTATCATGAGTCAGTACGGTGGCCCGGAGTTCCGTACCAGATGATACGGAAAAATCCAGTGTTTATGCGGGTTTGCGGACTTTCGGAAAAAAATCAGGAGACGAAAAAGTCGAAATACATGGTTCCGGAAGCCTTTTCATAGACGATACGATCCACGATGGAGCGGAGCAGAAGTCCTTTTTTCTCAGCTGGTTCCTCTGGATTTTTCAGAATATCATTGATGTTTTTTATCTCTTTTCGGAAATCTTCTTTCGAGATTGTTTCCGGCGGGGCGGCGGGCGTAAGAACGCGGTCCAGTTCTTCCTGCAGGCTCTGCCGTTCTTCGGCGAGCCTTTTTTTATTGGCTCCGTATTCCTCCAGTGTATCAATTCCGTTTTCAAATGCCATTTTCACACGGGATTCCCGGACGGACAGGTGTGCCAGAGCCTGCTGCAGCCGCTGGATGGTCTCATCGTCTTCCTGTTCCTGCTTCCGGTCGCGGACAGTGAAGGAGAAATCCGCACCGGCGAGGATATCATCGAAGTAGCGGTAGACGGTTCGCTCTGCCTTGGCAACGGTGATTGAATTGGAGCCTTTATGGAAGCCTTTTGCGTATTTCCAGCATTGAAAGTATGGACAAGATGTATTCCCGGCCGTTACAGTCATCGTAGCGCCGCAAATTGGGCACTTTAAGAGACCGGAAAGCCAATGGCGGCAGGTAGATGGGTTGCGACTCTTTGGAGAACGTTTGCGGGCATCCATGTGCTTGATGCGTTCTTGATAGCGCACCGGATCCAGCCGCGTCTCGTGAGTGCCGTCGAAAGAGATTCCATTCCAAACTACAGTGCCGACATAGAACGGATTGCGCAGCACACGCTCGATGGAGCGGCGTTCCATCCGGTTTCCGCGTCTGGTGCGGTATCCAAGATCATTGCATTTGCGGGCGATCGCCGTCGGATCCAGATGCTCAAGATCATATTGGTCCATGATGTATTTGACGATCTGATATTCCGCTTCGTCAATCACAAACGGCTTGCCGCCGCCCACGGCCCGGTATCCAAGAGAGGGCGTAGCCTGGTAGCCATGTTTCAGGGCCTTTTCCTTCATTCCGCGCATAACCTCACCGGATAGACGGATCGAGTAGTATTCGTCCATCCACTCGATAATACGCTCGATCAGCGTACCGAACGGACCGTCGATCAGTGGCTCTGAGATACTGATCACATCTACATTGCTCTTTTTCAGCAGTGATTTGTAGACGATGGATTCTTCCTGATTACGGGCAAACCGGCTGTATTTCCAGACCAGGATCACGTCGATCGGGTGGGAGTCCTGCTTCGCAAGGGCGATCATCTCCTGAAATTTTGGCCGCCGGTCGGCATGCCGGCCGGAGACGGATTCCTCGAAGATGAACTCTTTTGCGATGACAATCCCGTTCTTCTTCGCGTAGTCCAGGAGCAGACGCTGCTGCGCATCTGGAGAGAGTTCTGTCTGATCCGCGGTGCTGACGCGGATGTAGAGAGCACCGTTTTTTAGTGCTGACATAATATCACCTTCTTTAAATTTTCGATTTTGGGTATGAGAAAAAACGCCAAAACAAACGTTCTGCTTGTCTGACGTTTCCGAAGATGATACAATATGTTTTGTTGAACTGGTATCATTCTTCGGAATGTTACTGAGCCGTCCTGGTGCGCCAACACCGGGGCGGTTTTTCTTTTATTCGAAGTTTTTCAGTGATTCCGCGATTGTGATCTGCAGATCGCCGTAGATACCGACGGTCAGCGGCTGATCGAAAGGAACGATCATCGGCGCGGCATCTTCTTCGTAGCGGTATATGGTGGTTCGCCTCCGGGCCAGATCCACGATCCAGTATTCCCGGACACCAGCCTCGGAATAGAGAGTATTTTTTGTGATATAGTCCATCTTCCGGCTACTGGGAGAGACGATCTCCACGATGAAGTCCGGTGCGCCGTTGATTCCCTTTGGCGTAATCTTGCTCCGGTCGCAGACAACGGAGATATCCGGTTCTACGTAAGTCGTATCATCCGCCTGCAGATTCACGGCAAGCGGTGCCGGAAGTACCTGGCAGGAACCGTTGTGGCTGCGGATATAGTCCCGGATCGTGGCGGAAAGCTCCATGCAAAGCGTCTGGTGCAGATAGCTGGGCGGCGCCATCATATACATCTTTCCGTCGATCAGCTCGGCACGTTCGCCTTCTGGGAGAGAGTAGATATCTTCGATTGTGTAATGTTGTGGATTTGGTAATGGCATGGTCGCGACTCCTTTCTTTGAAAATAGCTGTTTATTTAACCTCAGATTCATTATAAGGATCTGCTATAGATGATTCATTACTATCAACTTCAACGGAATCTCTAAAATCTATATTTGCTGGTTGTTCAGATAACTCAATGTTATCTGAAGGAGTATTGTCTATGTTTGCAGTGGCTATTAGATCTTCCAGGGATTCTCGATCCCAAAGGACAACACCTATAGCATCGGCCAATTCTTTGGCATTTTTTGTAAAATGTCGATTAGTCAGGACGATACCTATATTGGCATGATAATATTTCATACCTCCAGCGACTTGATACACTGCGTCAACACCGACATCGGAAGAATAACATTTGCACTGAATAGCATAAATAATCCCGGACTGTTTGGCAATGATGTCTACGCCGTAATCTCCACTTGCTGGCGTTATCTCTGTAGTATATCCATTTTCACGTAAAATCATGGCACAATATTGTTCGAAATCAGTTCCTTCCATATAGTCGAACTTATTATTATAGAATTTGATTCGTTCAACGGTCGGATCTACTGAAGTACTATTCGGTAAATTCAAATCACTATCTATATAGTCACGGCTTTTTAACTCTTCCACTTCAAGTTCGAAATCTATAGAATCATAACTACCTTTTTTGATTGCTTTTTCGAATACTTCTTTTGAGATCCAAACTTCTCTAGGCCTGATGCCTGATTCAGGTCCCACTATAGCTGCTATATGTAATTGCTCCATGAGCTTATTTGCACGGTTAAATCCTATGCCGAATTTTCGTTGAAGATATCCAACTGATGCAATTTGACGCTCTGTAACTAAATATCCGGCCTCTTCGAAATAAGGATCCGCTGTACTGTTGGATATATGATCATGTTCTTCGTTTGGCTGATAAGAAATGTTAACATCTGTTTTTTCAACCAAAGCACTAGAAGTGTTAACACTACAATCTATAGTATCTTCTATTTTTTTATCTGGTACTTCTTTCTGATCCGGAATAACAGGAACATTTACGGGAACTGAAGAGGTCATCAAATCATTTTCTTTCGTTTTCTTTTTTCGAATATAAATCTTATAAAACAATTTTATTACGAAATAGCAAATAATGATTGCTATTGATATATTAAGGAGTGATTTGACGATATTAAGCAACTGTCCAGTAAATCTAAGAATTTCTGAATGATACGTATCTATAAAGGAACTTATAAGTGCGTATATAATCATTATAACTATTAGATAACTTAAACAGCCAGGTCCTTTCTGCTGTTTTTTCTTTGAACTCATATTATAGAATATCTCCTATACCAGTATTTATTTCCAAAATTCCATCACCTGTAGAGATGGAACAAATCGGATTGCATAATTATCTATTGTAACAAGATTCTCTCCATATTTTCTGCTGTAGCATTCCAGAGCTTCTTTCAAATATTCTTCTGTTACCTGCAGGTACTCAGCCATCTCGTAGAGCGAGCGGCAGTGATGTTTATAGCATTCAACGATGCCGATCAGACCGATCTGCATGTCATAGCCGTAGAGCCTTGCACGTAGCTCCTGTTTGCGATTCTGGGTATCTTTTTGATTCGCGATATTTCCATATGTTGTATAGTGATGACCGAGTTCTTCGGCCAAAATGCAGGCTCTTTCAACATCGGTTTTGATTCCAGAACTAATGGCAATTGTTCCATTGCAATACAATCCTTTTATCTTTTGAGAATTGAAAGAATAGCTGATCACATCTATACCGTCATTACAAGCTTCGTTTTGTAATTTTTCATATGTATTCACAAAAACACCTCCTGTGTGAGCATATAGAAGAATTACTTCCGTTTGTTTTTTACAAATTCGGCAAACTGGAGTATTTCATCCATCTCAGATTCGGTATATTCATCACCGTCAAAGTGAGCAGCAAGAGTAATTGGCTTATTATCCACATATGAAATATGTCCATCGACCAATTTTTCTGCATCAATACCTAATTCACGTGTTATTTTTAGAACATTTGTTATGTTAGAATTTGCAATGCCTCTCTTCAAAATGCTATCTAAAGTTGTCCAAGGCATATCTATTGTTTCACAAAATTTTTTCATACTTCCATACTTTTCTATAATAAGAGATTTTACATTGGATTCAAGCTCATTCATTCCGAAATGCTCCTTTCTTTATATGAGCTGATAATAACATGCAATTCTCGAAAAATCAATATATCATAGTAAAAATCAAAAAATAATTCTCGAAAAATCGAAAAACAGTATTGACATTCTCGAAAATTCGATTATACTAAAAGAGCAGTCACGAAAAATCGAGATAAGGGAGGTGAAAAGATGTTTCCCAATCTGGAAGCAGAAATGGCGAGATATAAAATCACACAAAATGAAATCGCCAAAATTTTGGGAATAACGCCCACTACATTGTCTTTTAAATTGAATGGAAAAAGCAGTTTGTCTTTAAAAGAATGTGTAGAGATTAAGAACCAAGCATTTCCAGATAAAACACTGGATTACTTGTTTGCAACAGAAGAGAAGGAGGAGCAATGAACGAAGTATTGAACAACAACTGCAAGGCAGAGCAACAAACTGTACCATTAAAAAAAGCAGAAAATCCCAATATTCTGATTGTAACAGATGGGATTATGAACACAAAGATTATGATTGACGGCAAAGAATTGAAAGGGGTATCTGGAATCAGATTTTCACAAAGTTATAAAGAGAATCATGGTTTACCAATTTTGCAGATTGACCTGAAAGCAACAAATGTCACTCTTGATGCAAAGGCACTCCCTGCATTGCCAGAACCGTTTACAGATCATTATATTTCTGTTCAAAAAGTCTTTTCATCAGAAACGCTTTCAGAAGAGCAGAAGATAAAGCTTTGCAGGGAATGCGGAATTAAGATGTTTTAAAGAGTGTCTAATTCTTGCGGTGCATTAGCAAGAATAGGACATCCATCTTTACATGGATTTGAACAAGGTGGTTCACTAATTCCTTTTTCCCAGCAATCAGTATTGAAAATGTATGTGACAGATACATTGATATTCTTACCTTGTTTTGGACAAAAATCAGTCACTAAATATTTTTGCTCCATAGAAATACTCCTTCCTTTGATACTTGGGTACGGTAATACCCTGTAGAAATAGTATAGGAGCAAGATTGGGAAAAAGTAAATAGAAAGATTCAGAAGTCTCAATAAATAGGGAGGAACAATGAACGAATTATTAAAAATCAATTATGACGCGGAGCAGCCGACTGTGTCAGCGAGAGATCTGCATGAAGGTTTGGAAATCGGTACACAGTACACCAAATGGTTTGAGCGTATGTGTGAATATGGTTTTGCGGAAAATGCAGATTATAGAGCTATTAGTCAAAAAAGACTAACAGCTCAGGGAAACGAAACAACGTATACGGACCATGAAATCTCCATCGATATGGCCAAACAGATCTGCATGATCCAGAGATCCGAAAAAGGTAAACTGTACCGTCAATACTTCATTGATCTGGAAAAGGCCTGGAACACCCCAGAGCAGGTGATGGCAAGGGCGCTGAAGCTCGCAGACAGAACCATCGACACTCTGAAAGAAGATAACAAGAAACTGATTGAGGAGAACGAGCGCATGAAGCCGAAGGAAATCTTCGCGGACGCGGTGAGCGCAAGCACCAGCTCCATCCTGATCGGCGACCTCGCGAAGCTCCTGCGTCAGAATGGCGTAGATACCGGACAGAAAAGATTGTTCGAACAGCTCCGCAACGAAGGGTACCTCATGAAGACCGGTTCTAGCCGGAACATGCCGAAGCAGCGATATGTAGCGGATGGCCTGTTCCAGATCAAAGAAACCGTGATTTCCAACCCGGATGGAAGCGTGCGGATGACCAAAACAACAAAGGTGACTGGGAAAGGCCAGCAGTATTTCCTGAACAAGTATCTTAGAACAGAAGAGGTGGTGTGAAAAATGGCAAAATTGGAATATGAAACTGTACAACTGAATAATGGGAAAATTCTTGATGGAAAAAAGACAGGAGAACTTGTAGAAGAAATCATCAACAAGTTCTCCGAAGAAGGTCTTACCTGTGTTGAGGCCAAATATGTGCTGAAAAAAATAAGAGAGATTCTTGGCGAGTACAGTATTGTACAAGCAGTAAATTAAAGGTCCTTCTGTAACATTTCCTGAAGAGTATAAGAAATGGTACGAAGTTCTTTATTGCTTGTGTCTATTTTCGTGGTAGGCATAGCCACGCCAGCTTTTATATCCGTTGTAAAGGTTTCATGATAGTCCTTTTTCCCACAATGATATTCTAAGTCAAAAGTTATTTTTTCTGGGACAGAGGAATATTTCAACTTACAGATTTTTGATTGTCCAGGAGCCAACGTACCTTTTGAAAGATCGGTTAAAAAATTGCGACTTGGATTTGAAGTGTCGTAACAATTGGATAAATCGGGTGTATATGTGAACTTAGTCATATAAGCTGGTGAAGCACCAAAATTTTTAACTACAAGATAAAATTGTGGTGATCCAGGATTGATTGACTGCCCGTATACACATACATATGGGCGGGTTGTCTCTTCGAGAGTTTGCTCACTTTGCTTTAGGGTTTTTACTGAAATTATAATTGCAACAATGCTTGTAAAGAGAGACGTAATAATACTTATGATTTCGATAATGTCAGAGATTTGCATAAACATGTAACTCCTTTTTATGTATTCAGACATGGCAGTGTCTGTACGAAAAGAATAAGAGCAGAGCATAGAAATGTCAATAGAAATAGAAGAAAAGAGGAGGCGGTATAAATGAGTGAAAAAGATGAAATAGAGCTGATCATGTCCATTCTGGTCAGTATTTTAACGGCAGTGCTTGTTGTGAAATTTATGAAGTGAGGAGCTTTCATATGAAAAAAGAAAAGAAAATTACCATTGTCTATGTGGGCAAGGAACTTTCAAAAGAAGAAATCAAAAACTTCGAAAAAGACAATCCGGGATACCGGCTGAGTTTTGAATTACGGCATCCATACTTTCCAATGTGGTGCTCAACAGGAATCCTTATTGTCTCAATCGGAATTTTGTTCCTGTCCATTGTAATTCACACAACATAAGTTGGTAAAGGAGCGGTATAAATGAGCGAAAGAACAATAGACAAGGTTGAAATGATAAGAGCAATAACAGAAATAATGATTGGAATCCAACGCCAACGATTTGAAAATAAGTTCATAGGAGGTCTGAGCGATGACAATAGCTGAGTGTAACAGTCCGGTAGCGGAGAACATTGCACGGATCATCGCTGAAAAAGGGTTGAAGCAGGTACATGTTTCTGAAAAGGCCGGATATAGCGCACACGGGCTGAGCGATATGCTTAACGGACGGAAGCTGATTAAAGTAAGTGATTTAGTCCGCATCGCGGCGGCACTTGATGTTGATGCAAATTCTCTTTATGGAATTTAAACAGAGGAGGAATAGGGTATGAATATTGCCGATAAAGAAATTTCTGAAATTCAAATCTTGACAGACAATAATGAATTAATCGCAAGCATTACGGATAAAGACATCATTGAACTTGATGGATATAAAGTTGTATGCGTGCCGACTAATGATGATTAACCGAGGTTATTGTTACGGGTTTTGTCAGGATTGGATACCGGTGTTGCCACACCATTGATTGTCCTAACATGATAATTGTCGTAATTTCCTTGACGTATTTGTCTTACAAATTGTGCACGGGTCATATCCTGACCAGTATAGTTGTCGTGAAATCTTTCGTTTCGACCAGTATTCGATTCGTGAGTAACAGTAATGTGTTTTCGCATGATAAAAATCCTTTCTGCGACACGCATAAGCAACCAGATAGCATTTTACTACAAATATGTTAATGAGTCAACATAAAGTATGGAAAAATATGTTCGACACAATATATAGACAAATGCTCAAAAAAAGTCCCACAGGAAGGACCAGTTCCCATGGGACGAATGCAAAAAAACAATTTGCAACTACATAATAGCTCAAAAATGGTTATGAATCAATAGAAAATCATTACGGAGCCGGGTTGCATACGATAAGGAGATAAGGAAGAGGTGATGCCTTATGAAAGAAATCATGGTTGTTACTCGGATCACGATCGGAGGACAGCAGTATACAGCAGAGGAACTCGGAGAAGAAAAAGCAAAAGAGATCGTCCGCCAGCGTGTGGAAGCCGCTGTGGAGTCGATTGGGTATGAAAGGACGCAGAAATGAAAGCATCAGATAAAGCGGCGCTGGCAATCGGCGCGGTTGGTACATGGATTTACATCGGCGGCGTGGATTCGGATATGTGGGGGCGCGCCGCCCTGGGAGCTGGAATGTTCCTTGTTGCGCTCGCGGCAAAGAAAATCGGCGATTATGTCGAAGCGTGCCGCGAGGAGCAGGAAGAGTGGGAAGAAGAGCGCCGGGACGAGGTGTTTGCGGCGTGGATCCGCTCAGGATCGTTGAAAGAAGGGTGAGAATGATGCAGATTGTTGAATATACGGAGGCAGTGGATCTGACGATGCACGGAATGCATGATGATATCTACGTCATGCATCCGGTTGCCATCAGCAGTATGACCATGCAGGATGTGCGGGCGGCCGCAGAGGCTGGTGCAGTGTTTGCGGTAATGCAGACGCAGGTCAAGGCAGAAGAGCGGCCGAAGAAAGAGCCGGAGCCAAAAGCAGAGGCAAAACCAACGCCCCCCCGAAGAGCCCTGCAGGACAGGGCCGTAAGAGGAAACTGGACACTGGAAAGATGACGGCACTTCGAAACGCCGGATGGTCCTATGAAAAGATTGCGGACGAAATAGGATGCAGTGCGGGGACCGTATGGAATTACTTTAACAAAGGCAAGGAGACAGAAGAATGAAAAAGTATGAATATGCTGGTATTGACGTAAGCACAGAGAAAAGCGCGGCAGATGCGGCAACCTGCTACATCGAAGCGGTACGCCGTTACATGGAAGCTGAAAACATTCCAGACGCTGATACAATCGCGGCAATCTTGGGATTGCAGCGGGTAGAAGAAAACAAAAAAGAAGGAGAAAAGAAAGGTGAATGAAGATAAGATTCTGGTGCCGTTGGATGACTATGAGGAGAAAGCAAAGGACCAGCGAACCGTGGAAATCATCCGCGATATGGTGATCCGCGAAGGAGATGTTGCTGTAAACACGCTGTGCGTATTGCTCGGAATCATGGGAGAGCCATGGAAGAAGTAGGAGGAGAAAGAGAATGAAGAAACTGCAGATTAAGATCAGTCAGGAACCGGCGGTGATCCGGTGTAACTTTGAGGATGTGAAAGCACAGTTATCTGCAAAGATGGCGGAGTACCAGGGCGCGGTATTCACGGAGGAGTCCAAGAGCGTCGCCAAGGCGGAGCTGGCATCTCTTCGGAAGACCAGAGACGAGGTGGAGAAGCGCCGGAAAGAGGTCAAGGCGCAGTGCCTGGTACCGTACAATGATTTCGAGGAGAAGGTGAAAGAGCTGCTGGAAATCATCGACGAGCCGATCTGCCTGATCGACAGTCAGCTGAAAGAGATGGAAGCAGAGCGCATCCGGAAACGTCATGCGGATGTTGAGACACTGTATGCAGAATGCGCCGGCGAGTGGGCGGAGTATCTGCCGCTGAAAGAGATCTACGTGAAAAAGTGGGACAATGCCACAACCAGCCTGAAGCAGATCGAAAAAGAGCTTCTGACGATGATTGAGAAGGTTTCTTCTGAGGTTGCCATTATCCGAAACACGCAGTCAGATGTTGTGGACGATGCGCTGCAGATCTATCAGAAGAGCCGGGAGCTCGGTGCCGCTCTTACTCGGATCAATACATACGAGGATAACAAAAAGCGGGCGTTGGAGGCAGAACGGATCCGCCGTCAGCAGGAAGAGGAGCAGCGCCTGCAGGCCGAAATCGAGAGAGCGCGGGAAGAGGAACGCAGAAAGCTCGAAGAAATCGCCAAGGCGAGAGAGGAAGAACGGAAAAAGGCGGAAGAAGCGTTGAAAGCTGCGGCAATGGAAACACCAGAGCCGGAAGTACCGTTTTCCCTCGATGATGCAGAGGACGGCGATGATCTTCCGTTCCCACAGCCGCAGACAGTTACGATGTGGTATAAGATCATTGCTACACCGGATGAACTGGAGCAGGCGGAAATGGCATTGAACAGCCTCGGCATCTATTTCGAAAGGAGACAGGCATAATGGCAGAAACAGAGAAAAAGGAATATCCGATGATCTATCGCTCGATTGCCGGTGTGATTGCGGATGTTGGCGCGGTTGGAAAAGATAAGATGAATAAACAGCAGGGATTTAAGTTCCGCAGCATCGATGATGTGTATAATGCTCTGCATCCGGCGCTGGCGAAAAATAAGGTGGTCATCGTGCCGGATATTCTGGAACGGGAGGTAGAGAAACTGCAGACGGCAAAAGGAACGCTGATGCATCATGTTACCTGCACAATCAAGTTTACGTTCTATGCAGAGGACGGATCTTCCATTGAGTCTACACTCGTGGGAGAAGCATTGGATACAGGGGACAAGGCTACCAACAAGGCCATGGCGATTGCATACAAATATGCGTGCTTCCAGGTATTCTGCATCCCAACGTCTGATATGGCAGATCCGGATGCGGAGACGGTAAATGGTTTGCAGACAGCCGGAAACCCGCCGCAGACCCAGCAGACAGAGAATACACCAGCGGCTGATATGCGAACCAGCAGAATCAACGGTGAGATGCTGCGGAGACTGCAAGGAGAGTTGGCAAGAACCGGCGTGCAGGAGGTGCAGATCAACAATACATTCAAGGTCGGAAAAATCAGTGATCTGACCGTGGAGCAGTACAACAAAGCGATGCGCCGCCTGCAGAAAACACCGAACCGGCAGAGTGCTCCGAGAAATATCCCACCGCAGGAAGAAAACCTTCCGGGGCAGATGGATATCACGGATTATCCTGGCGCGGTGCCAGGTATGTAACAGGCGTTTTAAACGCCACGGAATAGCATCTTAAGAAAAAAGGTACCCGCGCGGCCGGAAAATGGCTGTGCGGGGCAAATAGAGAGGATAGAGCATGAATAAAGTAATTTTGATGGGCCGCCTGTGCGCGGATCCGGAAGTGAGATACGCACAGAATCAGAACCAGACCGCCATTGCACGGTATCGTTTGGCTGTTGATCGGAGGTTTCACAGAGACGGCGATGCAACCGCAGACTTCATCAGCTGTGTTGCATTCGGAAAAGCGGCAGAATTTGCAGAGAAATACCTGCGCCAGGGTACGAAGATCGCAATTACCGGCCGGATTCAGACCGGCAGCTATACCAATCGGGAAGGTCAGAAGGTCTATACAACGGATGTAGTGGTTGAGGAGCAGGAGTTTGCAGAAAGTAAGAGTGCCAGTGCTGGAAACGGCGGAGCGGCACCGCAGACGGCGGACCCGGATGGCTTTATGAGCCTCCCGGATGGCATCGACGAAGAGCTGCCGTTTAACTAGAAAGCAGGTGCGAAATGGTGTGGAAAAGATATGCCGGGAATAAATACGGAAGCCGAAAAGTGGAAGTGAATGGTATCGTGTTCGACTCCAAGCGGGAGGCGGCGCGGTATCAGGAGCTTCTGCTCCTCGAAAAAGCAGGAGAAATAAAGGATATCCGGCGGCAGGTCAAATATGTGCTGATCCCGGCGCAGTATGAGCATCCGGAAAGCACAACCAGAAAGGGGCGTGGAAGATGCGTCGAGCGGGAATGTGCCTACATAGCGGATTTTGTATACAAAACGGTTCTACCGGATGGAGATACCCTTACGATTGTGGAAGACACCAAAGGGTTTCGGACAAAAGATTATATCATCAAGCGGAAACTGATGCTTTCCGTGTATGGAATACAGATCAGGGAGATTTAGGAAGGAGAGCAACATGGCAGATATCAAATGGATTAAGATCACGACGGATATCTTCGACGATGAGAAGATTCTGTTGATTGAGAGCCTGCCGGAGGCGGATTCGATCATTGTGATCTGGTTTAAGCTCTTATGCCTTGCCGGAAAGATGAATAACAGCGGAGTGTTCCTGCTGAGTGATAAGATTGCCTACACGGACAAAATGCTGGCAACCATCTTCCGGCGGAAGGAGTCTACGGTGCAGCTGGCACTTAAGACCTTCGAGCAGTTTGGCATGATTGAGATTCTGGACGGCGTGATTACCATCCCGAACTGGGGAAAGCATCAGAATCTGGAGCAGCTGGAGGCTCGGAAGAAGTACCAGAGAGAATACCAGCGGGACTACCGCAGAAAACAGAAGCTTCTGCTGACTGGTGAGCAGGAAGAAGATACAGAGGAAAGTTCATGTGAAGATTCACGTAAACATTTACATAAATATTTACATGAATCCAACGTTAACAGCCTAGATAAAGAGAAAGATAAAGAAGAAGATAAAGATAAGAATAAAGAGAGTAAAGAGAAAGTAACCTGCGAGCAGGTTGTGGACCTTTACCGGTCCATCTGCGTTTCTTATCCCAAGGTTATTTCTCTTTCCGAAGCCAGAAAACGAGCGATCCGGGCACGGCTGAAAATGTACAGCATGGATGACTTCCGGATGCTGTTCGAAAAGGCGGAGGCATCCTCGTTCCTGAAAGGGGCGAATAACCGGAACTGGTCAGCCAACTTTGATTGGATGATCAAGGATGCCAATATGGCTAAGGTAATCGACGGAAACTATGATGACGGATCGTGGAACAAGCATACAGTCAAGCAGCCTTCAGGAAACAATACAGCGAAGCAGTTAGATGATTTTTACAATATGGCGACCGAATGGGCCGCCCAGGAAGATGGTGATAAGGATGAATAAGCAGGAATTTTCCCTGTTCACAATGGCGCTGAAGACCTATTATCCCCGGGAGAACCTGCTCCCGAATACCCAGGCGATGGAACTGTGGTACCAGCAGCTCCAGGATATCCCATACCGTACGGCAGAGGCGGCGCTGAATCAGTGGGTTGCCACAAATAAGTGGTCTCCATCCATCGCAGATATCCGTGAGACGGCCGCAGGGGTCGCTTCCGGTGAAGTTCTCGACTGGGGTGAAGGATGGGAGCAGGTGTTGAAAGCAATTCGAAAATACGGCTTATACAGAGCTGAGGACGCAATGGAGAGCTTCGATCCGATCACCAGGCAGTGCGTGGAACGGCTCGGCTTCAAGCAGATCTGTATGTCGGAGAACATCTCCGCGGACCGCGCAAACTTCCGCATGATCTACGAGCAGCTGGCGGAGCGGAGACGGCAGGAAGCACAGACGCCGGAAGCATTGAAAAACCTGATCGGCGATATCCAGAGAAAGCAGATGCAGATCGGAACCAGGGAGGATGCGTAGCATGGAGAAGTATGAAATCTGTAAACATGTGCTCAGCGTGGGCAGAACAGCGGTGTATGTAGGCACCGGCTGCCCGCGGGCAAATATGATCCGTGGCACGCTGGTGAGCGCCAAAACACGGTGCCGCAAGTGCCTGCGGTGGGAAGGAAGAGAAGATGCAGAAAACGCCGGAAAAGGTAGAGAAGCAGATCCTGGAACTGTTGAAAGCGGGCATGACGCAGAAGGCAGTGCGGGAAAAGTTCGGAGTCGGGCACGCCGTCATTCGCAGAATCGTGGAAGAGAACGGTCTTCTACGGGCTGATCGGGAACTTGAACGGCATAAAAAGCTGGATTTTCCCCAGTATCTTCTGGATGACTGGGACGAAACAAGAATTGAATTATTGGAAAGGGCGAGAAGATGGCAGTGATTGGAATTGTTGTGTTCTGCGGTGCGTTGGTTGGCCTGTTTGCCTGGTTACTGAACCGGCCAGAGCGTCCGAAGGATCCGGAAGAGGACCGGGAGCAGGAAGAATATCTTACGGAATGGAGCAGGAATCATGGGAAGAATGAAAAAAGCAAAGTGGAAAAGTAGAGAAGAGCACAACGACTATATCCATGCTGAATGCTCTGGTTGTGGCTTTCAGGTTGAGAGTTATGATGCCGTTGAAACAGGAAGATCCAGTACAGAATATATCAAAGCAAAATGGAAGTTCTGCCCGAAGTGCGGAGCTAAAATGACAGTGTAGAACAAACAGAAAGGAGCCAGCCTCCGGCCGGGGCAAGGGTATACCGGGCTTCTTGAAATAATGGGAGAATTAAGCACAGAAGAGTGGAAAAAACAGAAGAAGATACAGAGAGCGATTTTTACGGCGAAGCAGAATCTGCCGTATGAAGTGAAACTTCGTCGTCAGGCCAGAAGAGCGTGGGAGTTCTGGACGGAAATGGAATACGAGAATAAAAACTGCCATGTGAGCGTTGGTGGATTGGACAGCATTACGCTGTTTATCTGGCTGCACAGTATCGGCATCCACGTTACAGGAATTACGGTATCTGGTATTGAAGATCAGAGCATCCAAAAGGTACATAGAGCATTGGGGCTTGAAGTTGTGAAATCGTATAAGAGCAAGGTCACGATTTTGAATGAGATTGGCTTTCCGGTGATCAGCAAGAAGATTGCCGGGCGGATCAATACACTGCAGAATCCGACAGAGAACAATAAGACGGTGCGGCATGCGATCATCACCGGTGAATGCGGTGCACAGGGGCATTATGCCAAGAACAGCCGCATGCAGTTGCCACAGAAATGGCTGAGATTGTTTGGTGGTTATGAAAACGAGAACGAGGGTGTCAACTATGGCAAGCCTGAGCCGGACATTAAAATTTCGAATGAGTGTTGTTACTGGCTAAAAGAGAAACCTTGCGACGACTGGGCGAAGAACCATAACAGCAGTCCTTACCTTGGAATCATGGCAAGCGAAGGGGGACAGCGTGAAGAGGCGCTGATCGATCATGGTTGCAATTACTACGGAAAGACCGTGACGCGATCTGCTCCCTTTGCAATCTTTATGCGGCAGGATATCCTGCAGTTGGCTCTGGATATGGACCGCTGGTACCATGAGCATCTGGAATTATTTGAGAAACTGTATCATGCGCAGCCGTATGGCCGGAATAAAGACGGGAGCCCGAAAAAATATGTTCCGCTGGAATCCATCGTGCCGGAAATCTATGGAGCGATAGCAAAGCGGCAGAATGGAGAACTCTACACAACGGGAGCACAGAGAACCGGATGCAGCATGTGCGGTTTTGGCATCCATTTGGAGCAGCGGCCGCACCGGTTTGACAAGCTCCGGGAGCGCAACCCGAAAGAATGGGAATTCTGGATGTATCGCTGCTGCACAGATCCAAACACTGGCGAAAAATATGGCTGGGGAAGGGTGCTGGACTATATCGGCGTGGAGTGGGAGGACATTCCGGCGGTGCAGATGAGTTTGGAGGATTTTCTGGAGGTAACACCATGAAAGAGAATACACCAGAACAGCAGTTAAAATTACTTTGCAGACTGATAATCCGCGAACGTGCTATTTGGAACTATATCAACGAAAACGGTTGCAATGATCCGTTCTGGCCGGATGGCTGCAATATGAATCTGACGAGAAATCATATTATTTCTTACAAGAGAGATATTGCAGAGTTATGTGAAGAAAACGGAATGCCGCTTCCGGAAGAATATTTTTTGAAGATTCCACCGGAAGTTGATGATAATTATATGGCAAATCTGAAACAGAAAGCTCGTGTTGAGCGGTTAAAACAGCAGGGAGATAGATTAAACCAGAAGAAACAGAAGTTTGTTGATGATGGACAGTTGGAATTTTGCTGAGGAGGAAAAGAGTATGAAATTATTTAAAACAATCGACGAGAGAATAAGAGAATGTGGATTTCGCAAGGTAAAAGAAGATGCGAATGGCGCTCTGTATGAGAATGATGATGAATGCATAAAACATATTGTTCGTGTCACTGAAAAAAGCATTCTGAATTATATTGACAACCGAAAAGAAGCAGGAATTGAGGCGAAAGGCTTAAAGGAGGCAGAAGTAAAGTTGTTTTTGAAAAAGATGAAAAAAATCAGATTAAACAATTGGGTAAAAAGTCATGAATGGTGAAGGATATCGTGATCCGACTGCAGACAGAGCGATTCGAAACGCCGGCCGCCTTCCGAGACCGATCTGGAGTGTGGTCAAGGCTGTACGGGAAGTTTTGAACGTGTCGCATTTGGAGTTGGTTGAGATCAGAATGAGAGACAGAACAACCGGAAGAGAACATACATGGGGAGGTGATACCAATGGAGAAAAAGATTCTGGAGCAGTACATAGACGCGTGCGAGCTGATCAAGGAAACAGAAAAGGATATTAGACGGCTGAAAAAGAAGCGGCAGACAATCGTACAGACTTCCGTCTCCGGGAGCAATCCGGAATTTCCTTACAATCCGCAGCACTTTAAGATCGCTGGGACGGCGTTCACGTATGAAGAGGATGCCCGCCTGCGGCACGAGGAGAAGATCCTGGAAGAGCGCCGGGAGAACGCCCAGCGGCTGAAAGTGGAGGTGGAGCAGTGGATGAACCATATTCCACAGAGGATGCAACGGATCATCAAGTACAGAGTCTTCGAGGAGATGAGCTGGAGCCAGGTGGCAAGTAAACTGGGGCGGAAAGCTACGGAGGAGAGCGTAAAGAAAGAATATCACAGATTTTTTGAAGAAAAATGAAAGTTTGTCCCGTTTGTCCCATATGTCCCGATTCAAAATGTTATAGTGTATCATGGAAGAACGGCAAGAAGGGTTTCATCTTTTCTTTGCCTCCTTGTGAATGTATTTTGAGCGGCGGTCAGGTGTTACAGCTTGACCGCTGAATAAGGTCAGCATCAACCTTGGCAGAGCCAAATGATGTACGGTGTTTGGTGTGCACACCATGCACCTATTGGAACGTAGCTCAAGGAGAGCGCAGAGACGCCGGCACGAGGCGCAGGTTCGAATCCTGCCGTTCCAACTCTCCATTGACTGGAGATCATCCCCCATATACTTCTTCTAAAACGTCCTGTAGAAATGCAGGACGTTTTGTAGTATGATGACAGAAAAAGGAGGAAAGTATAGGATGGATATAGGATTTGTAATTACGTATTTGCTTTGCCCAATTATTGTTTCTGTTGGTTTAATAACAGGAAAAAGGACAGGAGACCATCATCAATTATTGACGGCATATGCATTTAAAGGAATGTTTTATTTTTATTCGGCTGCGGCGAATTTGATCCATTTTATCAACCAATCGCATACAGAAAGAGATATTATTGGGCTTGCGATTGGCTTGGCGATTATTGAGGGGACAAATGGAATAATGGAAGCAAAAACAGCTGCTTTAGAATGGGCAAAAGAGCAAGAAAAAAATAATATGTGAAAATCATAGGCGGTCTTGCATAGAGACTGCCTTTTGTTATATTCAAAAACGACGAATCGAGGTGATGGAACATGGCCCGGGCGCCAGATAAAAGAATAGAGCAGGCAAAGGCCATGTGTTTGAAAGGCATGAAATTAGTTGAGATTGCAAGTCAACTGAATCTGCCGGAAGGTACTGTTCGAAGTTGGAAAAATAGGTATAAATGGGATTGCAACGTTGCAAAAGAAAAACGCAACGTTGCAAAAAGGAAAAAGGGCGGTCAGCCGGGCAATAAAAATGCAACCGGTCCGCCGGAGAATAAGAATGCAGTTAAGACAGGAGAGTTTGAGACTCTCTTTTTTGATTGCTTAGATCCAGATGAGCAGAAGCTGATCCAAGCTGTGCAGCCAAATAAAGAGCAGCTGCTCCTGCAGGAGATCCAGTTGCTGACTGTCCGGGAACGGCGGATGTTAAAGCGGATTGAATCCCTGAAGCTCCTGGAGCAATCTTCCAATCAGGAAGAAGTTCAAGAGGATGATGAGCTTGAAAAAGCCCCTCCCGGAATGTCTGTCACAAAATACAAATCCGGTATGGAGAAAGGCAAGCCAACACTCTTGAGGGAATATGAGGGAATCCTTGGTCAGATCCAGTCCATTGAGGATGCGTTGACCAGAGTACAGGCCAGACGCCAGAGGGCAATTGAAGCCCTGCATAAATTTGGTTATGATGATGCTCATCTGGAACTTGAAACCATGAAGTTCGAGCTGGAACTTCTGAAACAGGATGGACAGAACGAGGACAATACGGATGACGGCTTCCTGGAAGCCATGAATGCTTCTGCCGAAAATGTCTGGGGTGATGAGGATGTATGAGAAACTAAGCAACCTTAAGAAGCGCCTGCAGCAGATGAAGCAGAACCGGACAACCAGACAGAACGGCCAGACGTTTCACTTCTCTCCATTCTCAAAGAAGCAGAAACAGGTACTGACCTGGTGGTGCAAAGAATCTCCAGTCCATGACAAAGATGGAATCATAGCAGACGGAGCTATCCGATCAGGAAAGACCGTCAGCATGTCGCTGTCTTTTGTTATGTGGGCAATGAGCAGTTTTGCAGGTCAGAACTTTGCCATGTGCGGAAAGACAATCGGCTCCTTCCGGCGAAATGTTTTGTTCTGGCTGAAGCTTATGCTTCGGTCAAGAGGTTACTCCATCATAGATCACCGCGCAGACAATCTGGTAGTAGTGCGGAAGAATGGTATTGAAAACTATTTCTACATTTTTGGTGGCAAAGACGAACGTTCCCAGGATCTGATTCAGGGTATTACATTGGCTGGCGTTTTCTTCGATGAGGTCGCGCTGATGCCGGAATCCTTTGTGAATCAGGCGACTGGCCGATGCTCCGTTGAAGGTTCCAAGTTCTGGTTTAACTGCAACCCGGACGGCCCATATCACTGGTTCAAGCTCAACTGGATTGATAAGTCAACCGGATATCTTGGGAAAGAGCAGGTGGAGCAGATCCGGAAGAAAGCTGCTGCAGAAGGAAAAGATCCGGGATTGAAAGAAATCCTGTATTTGCATTTTACGATGGATGATAATCTGTCGCTGGCAGAAGAGATCAAAGCAAGATACCGGAGCATGTACATCGGCGTTTTCTTCAAACGCTACATTCTGGGGCTTTGGGCAGCAGCAGAGGGAATTATCTATGATATGTTCGATGAAAGCAAACATGTCAAAGAATACCAGGAATATGTCCATCTTCTGATAAATGGAAACCGTTATGTGTCCTGTGATTATGGAACCCAGAATGCAACTGTATTTCTTCTTTGGAACAAAGGCACTGATGGAAAATGGTACTGCACCCGGGAATATTATTATTCGGGTCGCGATAAAGGAAAACAGAAAACAGACGCGGAATACGTAGCAGATTTGAAAGAGTGGCTGGATGAAACAAAGATCAAGGCAATGATCGTGGACCCATCGGCCGCTTCTTTTATTGCAGAACTCCGGAAACATGGCTATAAAGTGCTGAAAGCCAACAATGATGTACTGGAAGGAATTCATCTAGTGGGAACGCTTTTGAATTTGGAAAAGTTGGTTTTTGACGCATCCTGCACCGAAACCAGAAAGGAGTTTGCTTCTTATATCTGGGATGAGAAAGCAGTAGAAGGCGGGGAAGATAAGCCCGTAAAGAAGTGGGATCACTGCATGGACGCTGCACGCTACCTGTGTAGTACCATCATTGGCAGAAAGACGGCACGGTTCTTAAGCTGAGGAGGTGAGAAAAATATATACTTTTACAATACCGAGAGATACCTTTGACGAAACACAGCCAGACAAGCGTGTGATCCGGAATCTGATCCGGGAACATATTGCAATCGCACAGCATCTGCATGCCAATATGGACTATTACAAGGGAAAACACAAAATCACGACGGAAGAAAACCGTCAGAATAAGCTGGTCTGCAATCATGCACATGATATTTCCGATACGGCATTCAGTTATTTTATCGGCAATCCGATCGCATACACCTGCAAAGACGATATCACACCGCTGACAGATGCCCTGGAGCTGGCCGGTGCGGATGAAGCAGACGGTGATAATGGTCTGGAGCTTTCCATTTACGGCCTGGCATATGAATATATCTACCTGAAAGAAGATGAAAATGACCTCTGTATCAAGAATTTATCGGCAGAGCATACCTTCATGGTAAAAGATGACAGCATCGAGGAAAAAGAACTCTTTGCTGTCTATTATTATATCCGGAAAGACGATTCCCGCAAGGAACGGGATCACTTTATTGCTACGGTGCTGACAAAGAGTTTTAAATATGAGCTTGATATTGAGGACTGTGATGAACCGCAGACGATGGATGAAATCGGGAAGGAGCATTTTCTTGGCGATATTCCCGTGGTTGAGTATTTAAACAATAAAATGGCAATCGGAGATTTTGAGCTGCAGATTCCGCTGATTGATGCCTATAACGCATTGATGAGTGACCGCGTGACGGACAAGGAGCAGTTCATCAATTCGATTCTTGCTATCTATGGAACTCTGCTGGTTGATGATAATGAAAAAGAGGGCGAAGAAGACGCTGGAATTAAAGAATTTAAGAAAAGGCTGAAACAATATCAGATTCTTGAGCTGCCAGATACGGCAAAAGCAGAGTATCTGACTAGAACATTCGATGAAACCGGCGTGGAGATTCTGAAAAAAGCGATTGAACAGGACATTCATAAATTCAGTCATATCCCGTGCATGACGGATGAGAGCTTTGGCGGAAACGTCAGCGGTGTGGCAATGGAGTTTAAATTGCTGGGAATGGAAGACATCACCAAGATCAAAACGAGATATTACCGGAAAGGCCTCCGGAAGCGTCTGCGGATCTTCTGCAATTATCTTTCCATCCATCAGAAAATGAATCTGGATCCGGCCGGAATCACAATGACTTTTACGCGGGCTCTTCCGAAGAATCTGCTGGAGATCAGCCAGATCGTATCCAACCTTTGGGGCAAGGTAAGCAAGAAGACCTTACTGTCGCAGATCCCGTTTGTGGATGATGTGGACGAAGAGTTGAAGGAAGTGGAAAAGGAAACGCAGGAAAATATCGAGAACCAGCAGAAAATGTTCGGGAATGATCCGAATACCCCGCCAGATCAGCCGGATGAAGCATCCGCAGAGGATGATGTAAACCATGACGAAAAGGAATGAGCAGTATTGGAAGAACCGCGCGGCGCAGAGAATGTGGGAATACATGCAGAGTGCCGAAGAGACGGCAGATGAGGCGGCAAAGTTCTATCAGAAAGCGGCGGCGTACCTGAATCAGGAGATTGATGGTATTTTCGAGAAATATATGACAAAACATAATCTTTCGGAAAGAGAAGCCTATGACCTGCTGAATCAGATGACGAACCGTGCTTCAATACAGGAATTACTGCAGAAGCTCCAGAATGGTGCTAAAGACACCGAAAAGGAGCAGATCATACAGAAACTTGAAGCTCCGGCATATCGGGCGAGAATCGAGCGTCTGGAGCAGATCCAGAGTCAGCTCGACCAGATTATGCGGAATGTATATCAACAGGAACTGGCTCTTTCCACATCGCATTATGCGGCGCTGGCTGAGGAGGCCTATTACAAATCAATATTCGACATTCAGCAACGCTCCGGGTATGGATTTTCCTTTGCTAAGGTTGATCAGAAAATGATTGACCGATTGCTGAAGAGCAAATGGTCGGGAAAGAACTATTCCACGCGAATCTGGAATAACACCGGCGCGTTGGCGCAGACGCTGAAAGAAGAGCTTCTGGTCAGTCTGGTGACCGGTCGCACCGAACGGGAAACGGCTGCGATCATTATGCAGAAATTTGCGCAGGGCAGCAGTCAGGCCCGTCGCCTGATCCGGACAGAAAGCAGCTATATCACCGGGCAGATGGACCTGCAGTCCTACAATGAGTGTGGGATAGAAAAATATGTCTATCTCGCCACACTGGATCTGCGGACCTGTCAGGAGGACTGTGCGCCGCTGGATGGGAAGATATTTCCGGTCAAAGATGCAAAACCCGGCGTGAATATGCCCCCGATGCATCCCTGGTGCCGGTGCACGACGATTTCATATTTTTCGGATGAAATTCTGCGGAGCCTGCGCCGAAGAGCAAGGGATCCGGTTACTGGAAAGACATATACAGTGCCTGGGGATATGACTTATCAGCAATGGTATCAAAAATATGTTGCGGAAAATCCAGAAGCGAAACAGAAGGAAAAGGAAATCAAGAATAGGTTTGCCGATCGGAAACAGTATGATCAGTATAAAGAAGTTTTGGGAAGCAATATGCCAAAGAGCTTTGCAAAATTCCAGAAAATGAAGTATAATGAACCTGAAAAATGGGAAGAACTTAAAGCATTAAAACTTTATCTGGAAAGCAATCCTGGAAATAGCAGCCGAGATTATTATGTTCAAGCAGCATTGAAAGAAGCAGGAATCAAAGGAATTGCAAAGGTATATCCGGTAAAACTGGATGTTTCAGGCTATTCTTATGATTCGGAACATATAAATGCAGAACGGGCGCATATGGTCAGCCGTGGAGAAGCAGAACGATTTATTGCGGAATCAGATTTGTCTCTTACCAGATGGAACGGCAGATTTGTAAACTATTACAGCAAAGATGGAGCAACGTATGTAGACGTAGAAAATAAAAATATTCGGACGGCATTTACAAAGAAAGAATTTGATGAAAATACTTTAAAAATCCGAGAGGTGATAGAGAAATATGCAGGAAAGAACAGTCATATGTCCGATACTAAAAAAGCAGATTGACGATGCTATATGCTACGATGTTCATATGAATGTTGAGGGACTGGCACCGGATTGGACAGTACCAAAGGAAGTTCTTTTGGTATCGGAATATAAAAAGATCTGTATGAATTGTGAAAATCATAAAGAATAGATACCACCAGTCGAGAGGCAGGTGGTATTTTTACGTCCATTTTTAAGAAAGAGAGGATCAGAAAATGAAAAAAGCCATGCTGAGTCAGCCTATGGGAGGCAAAACAGACGAAGAAATTATCGAAACCAGAGAAAGAGCCATGAAAGCTTTAAAAGAAAAGGGATTTGAGGTTGTAAATACCCTTTTTACAGATGAATGGTACAACCATGAGAATATGGAAAAACGCGGAGTTGTCCAGATTCCGCTGTGCTTTCTGGCAAAATCTCTTGAAAACATGAGCTTGTGTCACGCGGTTTATTTTTGCAAAGGCTGGGAGAATGCCCGTGGATGCAGAATCGAACATGATGCTGCGGTAGCCTACGGACTGGAAATTATTTATGAAGATTAATTGCGCCGGCGCAATTCCAAACGAGCAATGCACGCAGAGATGCGTGTTATTTTTATGCCTTTTTCCTGCCAGGCGTTAAAGAAGCAGGGAAAATCCAACAGCGAATGGCCCGGGCACGAGAGTGAATAGGCTGGGCGGAAAGGACACAAAAACCATGAGAAAGAAACATTTTTATTGCAAAATCCCGATGAATCTGCAGATCTTCGCGGACGGCGGAGCCGGAGATGATGCTGGGGCCGATGGCGGCAATGGCGGCGGAGACGGTGCAGCAGATCAGGGAGGAGCAGAACTTCCGTCATTTGACGATTTTCTGAAAGGAGAAGGAAATCAGGCAGAATTTGACCGCCGAGTAAAAAAAGCAATCGATACGGCAGTGACCAAAGCACAGGAAAAGTGGCAGGCACTGACCGATGACAAGCTGTCCGAGGCGGAACGTCTTGCCAAAATGACGAAAGAAGAGAAAGAGCAGTATCAGCAGCAGAAGAGAGAGAAAGAGCTTTCTGAGAGAGAAGCAGCAGTTACCCGGAAAGAACTGATGGCAGAGGCAAAGAATACCCTTGCCGAGAAAAATCTTCCGGTGAGTCTTGCCGAAGTTTTAAACTACACGGATGCAGATTCCTGCAGTAAATCGATTTCCGCCGTAGAAAAGGCTTTCCAGCAGGCAGTGGAAGAAGCTGTAAACGAGCGTCTGAAAGGCGGCAAACCGCCGAAGAAGGCACCGGATCAGGTAACTGTCACAAAAGAAATGTATGCCAAAATGGGATACGCAGAAAGACTGAAACTGAAAACAGAGAACCCGGAGCTGTACAAGCAGTTATCCGGAAGATAAAGGAGGAAAATAAATGGCAGGTACAATTTTTGGAATTCCATTTGATGAAGAATTATTTATGCAGATGTGGAGCGAGGCGCCGGACCCGTATCTTACTGCGATGATCGAATCCGGCGCGGTGGTAGAAGATCCGGTTATTGCCAGCAAAATCGCCAACAATGGCAATCTCTATACCATTCCGTTTTATGATACCCTGGACGGTGAAGATCAGAACTATGATGGTCAGACAGATATCACCGTAACAGAGGTCAGCGGCGGTGTTCAGACCGGTGTTGTATACGGCAGAGCAAAAGGCTTCTTCGCCCGTAACTTTACCGCGGAACTGTCTGGTGCAGACCCGATGGGTCACATCGTGGCAAGCGTCGCAAAATACTGGCAGAAAAGACGCCAGAAACGTCTGATTGGTATTACAGACGCGGTATTCGGCATTACCGGCGCATCTGAAAATGCGAAATCATGGAATAATAATCACACCTTGGATCTGTCTTCTTCCACCTCTGCAGCAAAGAAGATTGAAGAAACAGACCTCAATGATCTGGCAACGCTGGCCTGCGGCGATCATAAGGATCAGTTCAGACTTGCAATCATGCATTCCAATGTTGCGAAAACACTGGAAAATAAGCAGCTCCTGGAATACTGGAAGTATACCGATCCAAACGGCGTTCAGCGTCCGATGAATATCGCATCGATCAACGGATACACCGTTATTATTGATGATGGTGTTCCGTGTGTTGCTGTCGGCGGTGCAGGTGATAACAAAAACCTGAAAAAATATACGACCTATCTGTTCGGCCAGGGCGTGATCCGTACTGCAAAAGGACGCGTGGACAGACCGATCGAACCAAACCGTGATGCAAAAAAGAACGGCGGTCAGGATGAGCTGATTACCAGAATGAGAGAGACCATCCATCCGAACGGATTCAGCTTCACCGTGCCGAAATCCGGCTGGACCGAGTCTCCGACCGATGCACAGTTATTTGCAACTGCGAACTGGGGCATTAAATTCGACCCGAAAGCAATCCCGATGGCCCGCCTGATTACCAACGGCTGATGGGAAGTGATCGGATGACCGAACTGGAAAAACTGAAGAAAATAACCGGTGAGAAAGACGAAGAGCTTCTGCAGATCCTCCTGGAGGATGCGGAGGCTTTCGTTTTGTCCTATACGAACCGCACGCACCTCGTTTCCGGTCTGGATAAGGCAGTCCGGGATCTGGCAGTCATTGCCCTGAACCGGATAGGAACGGAGGGCGAGACGGCGCGCACCGGATCCGGTGAGAGCTACACATTTAACGATGCTCCAAAGCAGATCTACGATGTGCTGAACCGCTACCGGCTGGCGAGAGTAGGAGGGAAGACGTTTGAGGCTGAAAAGAAACAGGCTGGTGGAACTGAAACACTGTCCTCTTGAACAGAAAAAGGATAACGAGGGCGGAACCTACATCGAATATGGTTCTGCCGTTCCCTTCTGGGCGGAAATGTGGGCTGCCGGCGGGCGGATCCAGACGGAAATGTACGGTCCGCGCCTGCCGAATATCCGCAATCTTCGGATTGACGGGACATACATGGAGCAGTCCGGGAAGAATGGAAAGCTATCGTATGCAGTGGCGGACGGTCCGACAATTTCCGTAAATGACGGCATCTGCATCAACGGGGAGCAGCCGGATTACAAGGTAATTGCCATCTATCCCTATCGTTATCTGACGCTGGAGGTGGAAAAGTTATGATTCTTGGAACAAAAGATGTCACAGAGATGCTGAAAAATGCCTCGGAGCTTGAGATCAGCAAAGCGGTTTCAAAAGGAATCAAGCTGGTACAGTCCGCAGCGCGGGCGGAATGCCCGGTAGATCACGGCGAACTGAGGGGAAGTATTTTCACAGTGGTAGAGGCAGAAGGCCGGAATGTAACCGGCATCTGCTATACAAATAAAAAATACGGCCCGTATGTGGAATTTGGTACCGGTCCAAAGGGACAGAAAAACCACGAGGGTATTTCGCCGGATGCGACGCCGGTTTATACTCAATCGCCATGGTGGGTCCATGAAGGAAACGGATGGAATGAGGTAGATCGGGCAACTGCAGAAAGATGCGGCTGGCTCTATATCGACACGCCGGAAGGCAGATTCTACCAGTGTACCGGACAGGCGGCGCAGCCTTTTTTGTATCCGGCACTAAAAAACAACGAGAAGCAGATTGAACAGGTGATACGAGAGGAGTTGAGAAAACAGTTTTGAAGAACGTAAAAGATCAGGTATATGCGGCACTTGATGCCGTATTTGAGAATGTAACAGACCAGTACCCGAAAGACTGGGCGGCACTGCCTGCGGTGCAGTACACGGAGGAGGATAATAAGGTTTACGAGCGCACAGACAAGGAAGAGAAAGCCTACGTGCGGTATCGGGTTGATATCTGGAATAATCGGTCTACATCCGAAGCCGCTATGCAGGTCGATGCGGCGCTGTCGAAGCTCGATTTGGTGCGCATCCTCTGTCAGGACACACCGGATCCGTCCGGCATGAAGCATAAAGTGATGCGTTACGAAGGAATTATTGATATGGAGTCGGAGCAGGTATACTGGCCGGCTTAGGAAAGGAGCAAACATATGTTAGCAAATGGTGCGAAATTAGGATACAAGAAACACGGCGCGGCAGAAAGCAGCTATACAGATCTTCCAGGTCTGAAAGAGATTCCGGAGATTGGAGTAGAGGCTGAAAAGGTGGATAATACCTGTCTGACGGACACTCACAAGGTGTATGAGCAGGGAATCGGCGATCTGCCGGAAATGACTTACAAATACAAATACGACAATACGAAAGCCACTTCCCCATATCGGCTCATGAGAACCGCACAGGAAAATAATGACCTGCTGGATTTTCAGGAGACAGCAAAAGACGGTACAAAGTGCAGCTACAGCGCGTACGTTTCCGTAAAGCGTACTGGCGGCGGTGTCAACGGTGTAATTGAGTTTGAGCTGACCATGTTGGTGCAGAGTGATCTTACATGGACGGATCCAGCGTAAAGAAAGGAAGAAAGAGAGGGTACATAAATGAGCGAATATACTGGCGGCATCGATGAAGAAATCGGTGTAGAAGAGAAAGAAAAATCCGACAAAATCACAAGCATCGAGGAGAAAAAGCCGAAAAGACGGCCGTTTCACTACTGGGAAGTAGGAGACAGAAGACTGAGCCTGAAGCTGAACACCCGAATGATTGAGATTCTGGAGAACAAATACAAGATGAACATCATGAATCTGGTTGCTGGCGGCGATATCCCGCCGCTGTCCGTCATGATTACGGTAGTACAGGCGGCAGCAGCCCCGTGGACACACAAGCTGAAATACGAAGATGTTCAGAAGATGTATGACAACTGGACCGAGGATGGCGGTGATCAGATCACCTTCTACACACAGATCGTCATGCCGACGATGGTGGTATCTGGTTTTTTCCCGCAGGATCAGGCGGACAGTATCATGAAGAGCCTGGAAGAGGCAGAAGAAATGATGTAATGCTTGTCTCTGATGAGTTGGATGAACTGTACGAACAGGCTCTGGACTGCGACATACGCCCGGCGCTCTTCTGGGAACTGTCGCCGCTGGAGATTGCGGATCTGATGGCGAGTTACCATCGGAGGGAACGGCGGAAATTCAAGCAGAAGGTTGGATTATGCTTCCTGCAGGCGGAAGTGACCGCGCGGTATGTCTCATTACAAAAAGGTGATCCGCTTCCGGAGCCATGGGAGTATTATCCAACACTGTTCGAGGAAGAAAAACAGGCATTCGAACAGGAAAAACTGAGAGAGTATTACGAAAAGCGGCGGGAAGATGCCGCGAGGTATAACCAGAGACGGCATCAGACGGAAGAGAGCTAATGTCGTCTCTCTTTTTGAGAATTGAGGATTGAGGAAGGAGGTGAAAACGATGGCAGAAGATCTTGCAAAATTGCAGGTTGTACTGGAAGCGCGGGTAGATGATCTCATGAAAGGCTATAAAGTAGCTGAGTCAGAGACCAAAAAAGCTGTCGACAGCATGACAAAAGAGACAGAACGGCTGAAAAAACAGTCATCCAGTATGGATATGTGGAAAAATACTGGAAAACTGATTGCGAATTCCGTGAAACATGCGATTCCAAATATCAAAGCTATGAATGCGTCCATAAAAAATTATGTAAAAGAGGCACAAATCGCCGCTGGTGTCAAAGTGTATACCGACGAATATGCAGAGACGCGAAAAAACATTGAGAAGACCAGAAAAAAGCTCAATGAACTTCGGCAGGAAGAAAAGGCCTTGCAGCAGATGGGCGAAAGCGAGGGTGAGTCAGATCGGTATCGAAATCTCAGAAAATCTGCTGAAAAAACGCAGGCGGAGTTGGATGCACTGCAGGAAAAAATGAAAAAACTGGACGAGGATGGAGATGCGCAGGAATATACTCCGAAATATCAGAAAACGATCGATGCTATGCTTGCCGAGCAGAAGCGTGTGGAAGAACTGCAGAAAGAGCTTGACACGAGACGAAAAAGTGGATCTTCCATGGCTTATATCACAGAGCAGGGGAAACTTGGAAATGTAAAAGAAGATCTGGAAGAAAGCAGAAGAAAAGTAAAAGATCTGGAAAAGCAGCTGGAGGATCTGGAGAAAAGAGGAAAAGACTGGCAGCCGACCGAAGCGGCCAGAAAACTCTCAGACCAGATGGAACAGACCTTGGAAAAACTCGGAAAGTATCGTACAGAGATGACGGGACTTCGAGCAGACGGTGTAGATCGCGGAACCGATGCGTGGATCAAGAACCAAAAAGAGATTGCAAAAGCCCGTGGCGAAATGGAGAAGTACCAAACCATGAGCAGCAACATGGAATCTTCTGGTGAAGACGTAAAAATAGGAACAGGCGGTAAACTGGCCAGTGTGAAGGCGGTTGTGAAAGAAATAAAAGAATCGCTCAGTCAAACCAAGGCCGGAAAATTTGCATCAGCTGGATGGGGCGGTGCCACCAAACTTTTCAAAGGCGTAACATCCGGCGCAAAGCTTGCAACGACAGCGATTAAGAAATGTTCCGGTGCAGCCGCATCCCTGATCCATCGTTTCAGCAACGGCATTTCCGCCGCCGGGCGGTTTGCGAAAGGTCTTTTGAGCCTTGGCAGAGGAGCCAGAAATACAGCCGGCGGATTTCAGGGCGGTCTGAAGGGACTGCTGATGTACGGACTGGGGATTCGTTCCCTCTTCGCACTGGTCAATCGTCTGCGCAGTGTCCTGACAGAGGGCATGAACAATCTGGCGCAGTACAGCGACAGCACCAACGGCAGTCTTTCCATGCTGATGTCGTCCCTGACACAGCTGAAAAATGCTCTGGCAACAGCCTTTGCGCCGATTCTGAACGTGGCGGCACCGATGTTGAATCTTCTGATTCAGAAAGTGACTGCAGCCGTAACGGCGCTGGGACAGCTCTTTGCGTCGCTGACCGGTCAGTCCGGCTTTGCAGCGGCTAAGAGGGTCAACCAAGACTATGCCAAGAGCTTAAATTCCAACGCAGACAGCGCGAAGAAAGCCAACAAAGAAAATAAAAAGCTGCAGAACACGCTGTTCGGCTTCGATCAGATCAACAAGCTGAACGATAATTCCGACAGTGATGATACCGCAGACACCAGTACAGGAGGTGGTTTAACACCAGCGGACATGTTCGAGTCCGTTCCGATCAACAGCAAAGTAAGCGATTTTGCCAAAAAGCTGAAGGATGCATGGAAAAATGCAGATTTCACGGAGATCGGACAGATTGTCGGTACAAAGCTGAATGATGCGCTGAATCGGATCCCGTGGGGACCAATCCAGAATACGGCGCGAAAAGTTGGCAAGTCCATTGGCACGTTTATCAGCGGCTTCGTCGAGGTGCCGGATCTTGGAACGAACATCGGAAAAGCGATCGCTGAGGCGGTCAATACAGGTGTTGGAGGCATCAATGCCTTTCTGGACAATACCAGATGGGATTCTGTCGGAAAATTTATCGGTGATGGGCTAAACGGTGCGGTTAATACTGTAGACTGGTCGGGAATCGGTCACATGTTTGCGCAGAAGTGGAATGCAATCTTTACCACCATTGGAGAAGCTGCCAGAACCTTTAAGTGGTCTAATTTTGGAAAAAATTTAGCGTCTGGACTCAATAAAGCGATTACCGATTTTGACTGGGCTGGAAATGGAGCGCGAATCAGCGACCTTGCACTTGGCCTGCTTAATACGCTTACAACTTTTCTGGAGCAGACAGACTGGGTAAAACTCGGCGCATCCATCAAGTCATTTATTGCGGCCATTGATTGGAAAAGTATTGGAACAGAATTTACACGGGCAATTGGAGATATCTTTGGCGCACTTGGTGCTATTGTCGGCGGTTTGGTAGGTGATGCCTTTAAAAATGCTCAGAAATATTTTGCTCAGAAAACGAAGGAATGCGGCGGTAACGCTTTCCTTGGATTCCTTAAGGGAATTCGGGATGCAATTATCGGCATCGGAGCTTGGATCAAGAAGAATATTTTTGATCCGTTTATGAAAGGCTTTAAAAGTGTATTCGAGATTCACAGCCCGTCCAAAGTTATGGCTGAGATGGGAAGATATCTCATTGAAGGCATGCTGAACGGAATCACGGATAAGATCTCCGATATCAAGCAGAAATTTTCGGAAATTAAAGATGCCATCAGTAAAAAGTGGAGTGAAGTCCAGACAGACACCACGAAAAAGTGGACGCAGATCAACGATGATACGTCGAAGAAAATAGCGAATCTCCGCGATGATGCCAAAACAAAATTTGAGGAAATCCGTTCCAAAATTTCAGATAAATGGTCTTCTGTACGTCAGAACACGGAGACAAGCTGGAATAACACGAAGACCAGCCTTGCCCAGAAATGGTCTGGGATCCGCTCGGATGCGTCGTCAAAATTCGAGAATATCCGCAGTACAGTGGCTCAGAAGTGGACAAACCTGCACGGAAATACGACTTCCACTTGGTCTCAGATCGGCAGCAGTCTGAAAAATACTTGGTCAGATTTGAAGAGCAATGCGTCGAAAGCGTTTGGAACGATCAGTGACAATATCCTCGGCTGTTTCCGAAATTTGAAAAATTCCCTGAAAAGCACGATGTCCGGCGTGGCAAATGCCATCATTTCCCCAATCGGCAGTGCGGTCAACGGCGTGATCAGCGGTGTAAACTGGATTCTCGGAAAAGTCGGTAGCAGCAAGTCGTTCGCAAAGTGGCAGGTACCGAAATTCGCACAGGGATCCGAAGGCCTGCAGGCGGATACGCTTGGAGTTGTCAACGATCAGCCTGGAGGAATCTATCGTGAGATGGTTATCCGCCCTGACGGCAGTGCTTTCGTGCCGCAGGGCAGGAATGTTCCGTTGATGATGGAAAAGGGTACGCAGATCGTACCGGCGAAGCAGACACAGCAGTATCTGAGCATGATGCCGCACTTTAAAACCGGTATCGGAACCAAAATCAAGGATACTATTTCCGACGTATGGAGTTATGTATCCCACCCTTCGAAACTGGTGGAGCTGGCGCTTGAAAAGTTCGCAGACGTTGGAAACGCCGCTGAACCGGGACTCAGTATCGCAAAAGGTGTGATCTCACAGGTAAAGGGCAGCATCACAGATTTTGTCAAGAACCTATTCAGCGAATCCACACCAAAAGTAAATTACGTTGCCAGCAAGGGCGTGGAGCAGTGGCGTTCACTTGCTATTAAGGCGCTGCAACTCACCGGTCAGTATTCGGCGGCAAACCTGAACAGCCTGCTGTACCAGATGCAGACAGAATCATCAGGTAACCCGAATGCTATCAATCTGTGGGACAGCAACGCAAAACGCGGTACCCCGTCGAAAGGCCTGATGCAGGTAATTGATCCGACCTTCCGCGCATATGCGATGGCACCATACAATCAGAATATCTGGGATCCGCTCAGCAACATGATTGCATCCATCCGTTATGCAGTAAGTCGGTACGGCAGTCTTGGAAGAGCATATCAGGGTCACGGATACGCATCCGGCGGTTTCCCACAGACGGGCGAGTTCTTCATGGCGCGCGAATCCGGGCCAGAGCTTGTAGGCCGAATGGGAAGCAGAAATGCGGTTGCCAATAACGATCAGATCACAGAGGGCATCAAAGGTGCTGTATTTGAAGCTATGCTGGATGCATTCCAGGCAGGCGGTATTTTTGAGCAGAAATCGGATGCAAACAAGGATGTTACCCTGGAGCTGACGATCAAAGCCGATTCGGAAACCCTGTATAAGGTCGTTCGGAAAGGCAAAGAGAAACACGATGGAAGATACTATGTGATTGAAACAATTTAGGAGGCGGGTACATGGATGATATGATTAGCGTTGACGGGAAAATATTCAAGTGCCCGGCATCCTTCAAATGGAAAAAGAGCGACATCAGTGCAAGCGACGCGGGAAGAACGGATGATACGCAGATGCACAAGAACAAGGTGGGTGAAAAGCGCACCTTGTCTCTTGGCTGGGTCTGCCTGTCAAAAGCGGAAATCCATGAGATTCTGGTGGCGTTCGAACCGGAATATGTCAATGTTACATATTGGGATCCATTGGACGGAAAAGACATGACGCGGCGGTTTTATACCGGCGATATGGAAGCGGATGTGAAATGGTGGGCGAAAGGCCGCGAACGGTATTCGACATTAAATTTTGAGGTCATAGAAAGGTAGAAAAACATGCGGACATTATCAGAAAAGTTTAAAGAGCTGCAGGCGGAGCATCCGGGGCAGGTTCTGCGTTTCATAGACCTCACACTTAAAGATGGGACGGTTCTGCATCTGACCAACCATGAATTGTGGAACAATGGATTTCAATTTGAAGATGCTGTTTCTGGTGAGAGTGAATTTGAAATCGGTTCGGTAATCGTAAACCAGTGTGTGATCAACATCAATAATATGTATGACGATTATACTGAATATAATTTTGAGGGTGCAGAGGCCGTGTGCTATCTGGGAATGCAGGTTTCTGAGACGCAGTTGGAGAAGATTCGGATCTGTACTATGACAGTAGTTGACGCTCCTTATCAGAACAGCTCCGTTATCACTCTCACATGCTATGATAATGCAAGAAAGTTTGACCGGGATTACAGTGAGAGTACGCTGAAATATCCAGCAACGCGTTCACAGATTATCCGGGATGCGTGTACGGTATGCGGTGTAACACTAGGAACTCCGTCGTTTTACGGAGCAGATTTTGTGGTACCTGAACGACCTGCAGATGAAGCATTGACTTTCCGGCAGGTGTTGGCATGGACGGCGCAGCTTGGCTGTCAATGGATCCGATGCAACGCGTATGGGCAGCTCTGCGTTGGCTGGTATGACTTGGAGCCAAAAACTTTCAGTAAAATCAGCAGTACAAATGGCCTGACAATTAATATTGATCAGGTTGTGATCACCGGCGTGCGGGTGGCGGAATATTCAGAGGATCAGGCGGATGATGAAGTAAATGAGTATCTGTATGGAAAAGAAGGATACGTGCTCAGCCTTACCGGAAACCGCCTGATCACGAAAGGAACCGGAAAAGAGGCTGTGAGCAGAATTGGCCAGAAGTGTGTAGGAATGAGCTTCTGGCCGTTTTCCGGCAGCGAGCTGATGGATATTGGGCTGGAAGCGGGCGATGCAGTTAAGATTACTGACCGGAAAGGAAGAACCTATCAGAGCTATGTGACAGTTACGACACTCAAACCGGGCGAATATCAGAGCGTTGCCTGCAATGCCAAAAGTGCGGCACGAAACAGTGCCAAACGATACAGCGAATTGACACAGGCTTACGTATCTCAACGCAGACAGGCGAAAAAAGAGAAAACACAGTGGGAAAACGAGCTGGAAGGACTGAGCAAACGTCTTAATGAATCTCCAGGACTGTATACGACTGAAGAAGCGGATTCAGACGGCGGAAAAATTTTTTACTGGCACAACAAACCAAATCTTAAAGATTCCGATATCATCTGGAAAATGACCGCGGAGGCCTGCGGCGTATCCACGGACGGTGGAAAGACATGGAATACGGGTCTTTCGGTGGATGGCCGGCTGATCACGAAGATTATGAGTACGATTGGACTCAACTTCAGTTGGGGCGTTGGCGGGGAATTGATCATCAAAAATTCCGATGGGACAGAAACCATGTATGTCAACGCAGAAACAGGCGAGGTGAGAATATCTGCATCTGCAGTCAGCATCAAGGGTGAAAGCATTGATACCGTTATCTCGAGACTTTCAAAAAAAATTCTTGATGATTTTGTTGACGGGGAATATGCGGACAATATCAAAGATATCGAAAATTCTCTTGATAAAAAAGCAGAGTCCTGGTACCAGGAAAACGACCCTTCGGTCGAATGGACGGCCACGGAAGAAACCTATTTGCTGGATTCTGACGGAGAAAACATCTTAGACGGGAACGGAAATCCTTTTCTGACCGTTTGGGAAAAGGAAAAATCTGTTCATGAGGGAGATCTGTGGAAGGTTCCGAGCACTGGTGATGAGTTTATCTACATCAGCGGAAACTGGGTAAAATCAAAGGTTCCGGATGATTTATTTGATTTTATCGACGGCAAGGCGCAAATTTTCGTAAACACGCCGGTCCCCCCGTACAATGTAGGTGATTTGTGGTTTGGCGGCGCGGATGCAGACATTATGACCTGTGTAAGAGATCGACGGGACGGAGAATTTTCTGCGGATGATTGGGAGAAGAAAAATAAATATACCGATGATAGCGCTGTTGATGAGCTTAACAAAGCCCTCGACCAGGAAGAAATTTTTAATCGCTTAACGAATAACGGAGAAGAGCAGGGCATTTATTTACTTAATCGCAAGCTCTATATCAACTTTTCATTTGCGCGCGGTGGTATTTTAAAACTTGGCGGAAAAAACAACGGAAATGGAGAATTTCATGTCTACGACGAAAATGATGAGCTTATAGGATCTTGGACCAACAAAGGATTTTCAATTGACAAAGCGGAATCTGTCAAACTGGGTGATTTCTTCAATTATGACTCGAACGGAAATATCAATGGTCAAGCAGATGTATTCATTACAATGGGTGGCTGGCAAATTAAGCAAACGACAGTATATGATGAGCCTGCTGAGTATTGGGAAACCATCGGAACACAGGAAAACGGTATTGGAGCTAAAGGTCCGTGGGTCGTTTGGGGCGGATGGAACGGCCTCGGGGCGTTCAATAAAGACAACTATAATTTTGTGGTTACGGAAGACGGAACCTGCAAAGCGATGTCGTGGGTTACTGGATCCAAAGCAGAGTGGAAAGAAGACATTCATGCCTATGAAGACGGTGCCCTTGAAAAAATCAATAATACGACTGTATACCGGTACAAGTTAAAACGTCACTCAAAAGATGAAGACGGAAGGCACATCGGTTTTGTAATTGGAGACGGTTTCGACTTGACAGGCGATATATTAGACCACGATAAGAGTAATATTGATATGTATAATGCTCTTGGAGTGGCTTATAAAGCCATACAGGAGTTAAGCAAAGAAGTATCAAAACTCAAAGAAAAATTAAAAAGATATGAATCGGAGGAGTAAGCATGCCGGAATTCAAAAAATATTCAGAAAAATCAGAACTCGAAGACAACGATATTTCGATTTTGAGTGAATCAAACGGAAAAACAAAAAAGTTCAGTTTCGGAAGTTTATGGAATTTCGTTTCTTCCGGCCTTAAAAACAAAACCGTCGAATCGCTGACTACATCCGCAAAAAACTTAGTTGACGCAGTTAATGAGGTCGCCACATTGTCGAAAGCGAACGCTTCGCGAATCGACACTTTCACCCAGCTGCCCAGTGGCTCCACCACGGGAGACGCAGAGCTTCAGGACATCCGGGTCGGAGCGGACGGAACAAAATACAGCACGGCCGGTGATGCCGTAAGAAAGCAGATCCAGGCAACAGAAGCAAAAATTGTGCCGGTAGACAGTACACTGAAAGAGTCCGGACAAGCGGCGGATTCGAAGGTTGTAGGAGAGAACATTGATTCACTCAAAGAAGATAAAGCTTCTATAAAACAATTGTCCTTGGGAATATACACAGATGGGTTGATGTACATTTTCGTGAATGGTGAGCCGATTGGATTAGGAATTGAAGTTGGAAGCTCAGAACCTGTTATACCTGAATCACTGGATAAAATCTCAGTCGTGGATGGAATAATGACTATTTTGTCACTTGCTAACAAACCAACACAGAGTGGTAGTATTTTAACTATATCATAAAGGAAATGTGAATATGGCTGATTTATTAATTAACAAAAAAGAATATACAGATATTACAGAAGTACAGATTCCGATGGCAGATGGAAGTGGAAACGCTATTTTCAAAGAAAAAAATAATGCATTAGAATGGTTTTCGCAAGTGTTTAAATATGTTGGAGAATATGATATTGAAACAGTCGAAGGGAAAAGTTATTCCTATTATGCATTAGGCGGAAGTGTTGTAGCTGATGCGAGGGCGGTTGCTGTTGAAAATAATACACTCAGCTCATACGGATATGTCACAATGTTATATGTGATGAAGACATATGATACAACACAATCAGATACCATAGCACATTTGACTACTGTGATTATTAATGCTTCCAATATTGCAAGTGTTTTATCAAGTGTTCAGCCTACTAGAATTTATTCCAATAACGGGGGCTCGGTTAGATTATCGGGAGAAGCTTATACATTAACATCAGAAGTTTATACATTAAAAGAAGGTACTTACTTACCAATTACCAGAACAACAAATGTTATCACGGCAACAAAAGCAGATGTATATGTGCTTGCAAGCCCTTTAACATAACCGCAATCTTATCAAATGGCACAAAGGGTTGCGGTAGTATATGTGCCGTAGATGTTGCAAGAAATATCCTTGCATTAGGCGATGGTGATTTATCAGAAACAATCACATACAATGAAGAAACAGCAACGATGAATGATTTGGAGGAGGTGGCTTATGAGTAGATGCAAAATATTATGTGCTGATGAAATGATTGTAGGCAGATGGTACAAATTAGTCACTTATCCTGCTGGAACTGATGTTATTACAAACTATTGGGTGAAATATTCATGTGATTCGGAAAAAGTGTGTTTGCTGCATGATACTCTTTATATTAAAAAAACTGGTGAGTTTACTGTTTCGTGCGTTGATATGTATGGTCACACAAACAGCAAGACAATCACAGCGATTGAAGAGCCCACAATAGAAAGAAGTGTCCATGAAATCACGCCTACTTCATGGAATAATTTACAGGAACAGGTAAATACAATCGGAGAAAACACCTATATCAATGTTACAAAAGGCACTTATACTTTCGATTTGACAGGTAAAAGTTATGATTTGCCTAGTGGAACAATTATAGATTTTAATGGCAGTAAAATCTATGTAACATCAAGTGCTACTTCATACAAAGGATTCATATTTACAAAGAATTTTAATGGTGTTAGAAATGCAAATTTTGTTGGTGTTGGAATGGGTTCGGATTCTGATTTCTTAGAATCTTGCACACTTTTTAATATTTACGCAGGTGATTATCATAAACTTGAAAACCTGTATTTTGAAGATGTAGCGGGTTTCAACATAGGTCTTGGAACATGGAATCGCTGGATGTATACAAAACCGAACAGTACATCTTCCCAGTGGAAGGCAAAAAACACTGTAAACGGATATCTTGCTGATGATGGTACAGTTGTAGCCTCTACAGAAGCATGGGCAACTGGCGAAATGGTGGAGTGTATAGAGACATCTGATAGAAGTTACGGTGTAGGACAGAGTGGTATGTGGATTCCTACCACCGTTAGACTGTACAATATTGCTTTTTATGATTCTGATGGAAATTTTATCGAATTGAGAAAAGATCAGCAGTATTTCAGAAAATATTATTATCCTGAAAACGCTAAGTATGTGAGGTATTGCATTTATCAAACGAATGAGCCTACAGAACATACAGAAGCAGATGACTATTGCATTATGCGTATGATGATGGGAAATGCAACTGTCGAAGAATATCCATGTGTGAAAGAATGTATGATTGACAACATTGTTCATAAAAATCACATGTCAGGCGGTTTTTCAATGGTTGGAATATCACAGGACACACATATCAATAGAATGGTTGCAAAGGGTAATGGATGGAAAAATGCGTGGGCATTTGACATTGAGGATAACTGGAACTCAGCACTTGCTTGTGTTGTATCACATTGTTATTTTGGAAATGGAATTATGTTCTTGCATGGGATTCAGGGCGTTACTGTTTTAAGTACGATAATGGCGAGGACATATTTGAAAAATAACATTCATTTTCCAACATTTATCAATTCCATCGGTGGGCCATTGTGTACGGATGGAACAAGAGGAAATGTAACTGCCATCAATTCATATTTCAGTGGATATGTTGATGATGAAGGATATGGAAATATGTATCACTTTGGAGATCTGGAGGAACAAGAAGCTTCAAGCATACGAACAAGATTTAATTACTTGTTATAAACAATCGAATAGCGATTAACCATTAAATAATATTATTTTCTATTCACTACTCTTCAAATAAATGATATATTATTTTCAAAGGAGGAAGAAAATTGAAAATAGATAGAGCGATTAGCAAGAAAATTCAGTTCTGTAGAGGAATTGCCATCATAGCGGTTGTATGTATTCATAATTGCCCAGGGGGATATAGTGGAGTTATTATAAGACCGTTGATCAATTTTTGTGTAGCAGCATTTTTGTTTTTGTCTGGTTTGTTAACGACTGACAAAATAACAGACATACGAGCATTTTATAAGAAACGGCTTTTAAGGGTTTTAATTCCATATACGATATGGTCATTAATTTATACATTTTATTATGGTGATTACACTGGTTTTATGTGGAAATATATCACAGGCCAATGTTGTGATATTTATTATTATGTATTGGTGTATATGCAATTAACGTTGCTTGTTCCAATAATAATAAAACTTATGAAATCAAAATACTGGAAATTTGGATTTTTAATATCTCCTATTACGATTATAATTCAGTATTTTAAACCATTCCCGTGGCCGTGGAGTGCTAATTTGTTTTTGGTATGGTTTATTTTCTTTTATTTTGGTATATGTATTCGGAACAGAAAAATTCAGATACACGTATCCTTTAAAAATGCTACTTTGCTTTGGATTAGTACACTTGTAATTCAATATGCTGAATCATTTGCATGGTTTCTTTTGGCTAACGATGGTAACATGGCAACAACTCAAATTAAATTATCTTCTATGTTAACTTCCATAGCAGTAGGAGGATTGATTTATGTATGGCTTACAAGCAAACGACCGATAAAAACAAACATATTTTTTGATTTCGGTGTATTAATAGGAAATTATTCTTTTGGTATATATTTGACTCACATTTTATTAATGAGGATTTTGGAGAAAACTATTTATTTAATAATTCCTTCCCGTTTTCCAATCTCGATTATTATAATTTTTACGTTTGAATTAATATTTATTTCATTATTTAAAAAATTCTTTGGCAAAAAAATCAGCGGATGGATTGGTCTTATTTAATGTGCTTAGTTAACAATTCGAAAATTTAGTTAATTAGATTTGCTGAGAAAATCGAAAATATATTCGGAAAAATGAAGAAATCGCGCGTGAAATATGCTATAATGATAGGGTAGAAAACAAAAAAATGGGAGCCGAACTCCCTGACTACCAATCATAAAAGCTCGGCTCCTCCCACCCACAAGGGGGCTGTGCTTATTATAGCACAACCACCTCCTTTTGGGTACCCCGAAAAGGAGGAATTTTTATATGCGCGAACAGTTTGCGAAGACGTTCATGACGAAGCTTATTGGTGAAATTCCGGATGACGCACTGAAAGTGGTGTATCAGAAACTCATTATTTTCGTTGGAGACTACGAAATATCTCCGCGAAATACAGAGCTTGTGCCGTATGAGGGGTATCTGCCGGAGTGCTATGAGATCTACTTTGCGACTCGCAAAATAGAGGGTTTGAGCGTCAGATCTCTGGAGCTGTACAATATGGTTCTCCGAGACTTCTTTTTTCAGGTGAACAAAGATCTGAAGCAGATTACAACGAACGACATCCGGATCTATCTGTATAAGACGCAGGAGATAAGAAAGATCAGCAATGCGACGCTCGATAACTGCAGAGTTATCATTCAGAAGTTTTTTGAATGGGCGGCCAACGAGGGCTACATAGGGAGCAACCCATGCCGGAATATTAAGGCAATTAAGTATGAGCGAGCGCAGAGACAGCCGCTGTCCGGAATGGAGCTGGAACGGCTGAGAAATGCATGTGAGACGGTCAGAGATAAGGCAATGATTGAAATGCTGTACAGCACCGGATGCCGTGTGACAGAACTTGAGCGGCTTAATATTGTGGATGTGGATTTTGAGCAGAAAGAAGTGCATTTGTTTGGCAAAGGGGATAAGCACAGAACTTCGTATCTGAATGTAAAAGCAGAATTTGCATTGCGGAATTATCTTGAAACAAGAACAGACGAAAATCCAGCGTTATTTGTGTCGGAGCGCATGCCACATGGCAGGTTAAAGAAGCCGGCGATTGAAAAACGCGTACGACAGTTGGGAGAATTATCTAAGATTGGCAGAAGAGTGTATCCACACTTGATCCGGCACACGACGGCGACAGACGGCTTGGATCGAGGGATGCCAGTGGAAGAAGTACAGCAGATTTTGGGGCATGTCAACATCAACACAACTATGGTATATGCTCAAGTGTCGCGTGCCAATGTCAAACGAGATCATAGGAGATGCATTGTGTGAGAGCGGGAAACCGCTCTCATTTTTGAAAGGGAAAAATATGATAGAGATTCGAGCAGGACCTGAACCGGTCCTATTTTTGTGCAAAAAATAAGAAGAGAAGGAGAAAAAATCATGAAAATTATTGACTCTTATAACGCTGTAGTAGGCAGCGTGGTAGCGGTGCTGTCGTATCTGCTGGGGCCGCACTGGATCCTGTTTGCACTTTTTCTCGGCCTGAATGTGGCAGACTGGCTCACAGGCTGGATGAAAAGCAAAATTGCTCACAAGGAGAGCTCCAGTGCAGGCTGGAAAGGGGTACTCAAAAAGCTTGGATACTGGCTTATGATTGTAGTAGCATTTGGAGCAAGCACAGCCTTTATTGAAATTGGTAATACGATCGGAATTGACCTCAAAATCACAACACTGCTGGGGTGGTTTGTACTGGCATCGTTGCTGGTGAACGAAATCCGGTCGATTATTGAGAATTTTGTGGAAGCCGGATTTAATGTGCCGCTCGTTCTGACTAAGGGACTGGAAGTCGCGGACAAAGCAATCAACCAGGAGCAGGAAAAGAAATCAGAGTGAGGGCGGCCAATAACCGTCCTCTTTTGCGCCGGCGCAATTCCGGCAGAAGGAGCGAACATGAAAATTGATAGGTCATACATGTGCACAATGAACAAATTACCATAGACGTACATAAAAAGCCCACACGGGGCTATACGAGGCTCTGACGGGCGAATAACAGGAGGTTAGAAAGATGGAAGTATTAAAATTTCTGGAACAGATCCCGTTGCCGATTCTGGTGGTGGCACTTGTGATCCTGGTTGCGATCACAGTAGTGATGGCATATCAGTATGCAAAGATGCGCGGCATGGACGGCATCCGGGGGATGTATACCAGTTGATCCTGAAAGCCGAGCATGTCTACAATGAATCCGGCCAGGGAAAGCAGAAACTCAAGTGGGTTGTAAGCCAGGCACGCGGACTCTTACCAAAGTGGATGCAGGTTTTTGTAACAGAAGAAATGATGATGAAGGTAATTGATGAATGGTTCAAAGGCGTGAAAGACCTGCTGGACGACGGGAAGGTAAACGGATCCTAGCAGTAGTTATAAAGAAGGTCAAAGAGCGGGCATCATACCCGCTCTTTTGCTGTGAAAGGAGAACGTCGTGGCAATTTCACGAAATATGAATACGGATGCGGCATATAACTGCCTGATCGCTGCCGGGGCATCAGTTTACGGAGCTTGCGGAGTGATGGGAAATATCTTTGCAGAATCGGGGTTCAATCCCCGTAATCTGGAAGACCTGTGCGAGGAACGCCTGGGGTATAAGTACACAGACGATACCTATACCGAGGCGGTAGACAGCGGAGAGATCTCTCGGGAGTTGTTTCTGCATCCGACGGGAGACAGCCGCCAGTATGGCTATGGCCTGTGCCAGTGGACAAGTGCTGGCCGAAAAGCTGGATTGTATGATCTGGCGAAAAAGAAAGGGGTTTCGATCGGAGACCCGACAATGCAGATTGAGTACATGATTTCGGAACTGCAGAGCAAGTACCGAAGCGTTTTCTATGCACTCAAGAACACGAAGACAGTGCAGGAAGCGTCAGATATATTCTTGACGAAGTTTGAGCAACCCCTAGACACTGGATCCGGGGTAAAAAGCAAACGAGCCTTTTATGGCGAACAGTATTACATGCTCTATCAGGGCGAAAACGAGAAGGAGGAAAAACCTATGAGCTTAATTTCTAACAGCGGACACGATGAAAACGGCAGATATTCCGGCGGCAGAGCTGGAGATCAGACAGGAACCGAATGGGCACTGATTCCGTGGTATTCCCGTCCATGGAAGTGTGTGTTAAGATACCCGAACTCAGCAGTCCGCGCGAAAATCGCAGAACTTGCTGTGAAAGCCGCGAAAAACGATCTGGTTGGTTACGATCAGAGCCAGCGAGACACCTATTGGCAGCATCTCAAAGCCAGCAACTACGATCCATCACAGATCACGGTTGCTTGCGAAGCTGATTGCTCTGCAGGAGTCATCGCCAATGTCAGAGCAGTCGGTTACCTGCTTGATATTGATGCCCTGAAAAATCTGAAAGCCACCTATACCGGAGACATGCGGAAAGCATTCAAGGCAGCGGGATTCCTGGTTCTGACTGAGAGCAAATACCTGAATGGCCCGGACTACCTGTTAGAGGGAGATGTCCTGCTGAACGATGGAGCCCACACAGCCACCAACGTCGAAAATGGCAGATATTCCGGCGGAACATCCGGGATGAATACAAATACCGGATCCGGCAGCAACAATGCCAGAAACAACGTTTCTGATGGTCAGAAATGGCTCAACAGCAACTATGGGGACAAGATCCTGAAGTATTGTGGAACCAAACTGCGCGTGGACGGAGACTACGGCGATAAGTCCAGATGGTCTGCCCTGGCGGTTTGGAAAGACTTGATGAACCGGAGATACGGCACGAAGCTGGATCCGACCAACAAGAACTTTTTCGAATCATGCAAAAAAGTTGCTTCGAAAGCCACCGTCAGCCATGGAACTCAGGGAACCTTTACCTTCCTGGTTCAGTTCATCCTCACAGCGAAAGGCTTTTATTTCGGCAACATGGACGCTCTCTGCGGAAACGGTCTGACCGCAGCGATCAAGTCTTACCAGAAATCCAAAGGCCTCGAAGCTGATGGATACTGCGGAGCCAACACCTGGTACGCACTGTTCAACTGATGAATCAACTGTCCGGCGGATCCGCGCTGATCAGAAAGTTGCAGGAATGGTGCAATCGGCAGTGATCAGCAATTAAAAAGCCCCGGGAGACCCCGGGGCAAAAAGAAACGCCGCAGCTACGCGGCGAAAAGAATTGTTCTTTTTTGTGGTCATTTTGGATGTTCTGACCATGTGTTATAATAACATATATATAGAAGAAAAGCAATAAAAATTCCCGGGCAAATTACCCGGGAAAACATATTGTATCATCGAAATTTTTACAGTTACAACATATCATCTGGTATTACATTCCGGTGGACCGGATGGAGAGATGGGCGCATCCATGCGGTATCTCTCTCAGCGTTTCACAGCACCGAACCGAATTGTAGCGGGGGTGTTGAATGATGTTGGGACAGAAGAACTCGCACACCTTGAGATGGTTTCAACGATCGTTCATCAGCTCACCTGCAATCTTTCTCTGGAAGAAATTCAGAACTCTGGTTTTGCCAATTACTATGTAGACCACACAACTGGCATCTGGCCGCAGGCGGCTGGCGGAGTTCCGTTTAATTCTTGTGAGTTCCAGTCGAAAGGTGATCCTTTGACAGATTTGTTCGAAGACCTCGCAGCAGAGCAGAAAGCCCGGTCAACGTATGATAACATCCTTCGTTTGGTAAAAGATCCTGAAGTTGCAGATCCGATTCGTTTCCTGCGGGCGCGTGAAGTTGTGCATTTCCAGCGTTTTGGTGAAGCACTGCGTTCTGTACAGGATGAATTGAATTCGAAGAACTTTTATGCGTTTAATCCGTCGTTTGATGCAAAGACTTTCTGTGCGGCACCGCAGCCAGGGGCAGGTCAGGGGAATTGCTGCACAAGATAGTAAATTAAAAATCAAAGAACAGCACACCACTGGAAAATCCCATCTGAAAAACAGGTGGGATTTTTTGGGTTTACAGTAAGAAAATCTTATCCAGTCGTAAATCATTATCCCCTCATAATATAGAAAAAAGACTTTCAAAAACAGAAAAGTCAGAAAGGATGTTCCATGGAAGCAATGAATTATGTAAAGCCCGAACTCATCGTCGTTGCGTTCGTGCTGTATTTTTTCGGTGTTGCTTTGCGGCAGGCGCAGGCGGTGAAGAATAAGTACATTCCGCTGATCTTAGGCGGCATCAGCATGGTGCTGTGTGCGGTTTGGGTGATGGCGACGAGTGAGATTGAGACGGCGAAGGAAGGGGCGCAGGCGGTTTTTACGGCGGTCACGCAGGGGATTCTGGTGGCGGGGCTGAGCAATTATGTGAATCAGATTATCAAGCAGATCCATAAGCCGGAGTGAACGGCGCTTCAAAAAATCTGTGTTATGCCGGAGCAGTCTGAACCGTCAGAAAGGGGAGAATATGAGAATTGATCGGTCGTATCTTGGCAATCAGAATACGTATGCGGAAAACAATCCCAAATGTATCGTAGTCCACAACACCGACAACTTCGCAGCAGGTGCCGATGCGCGGGCACATGCGAGAGCACAGCATGACGGGAATTTCCAGAACATTTCCGCACACTATTACGTCGATGACGGTGACACAGCCTACCAGGCGGCACCGCACAGCCGGGGGTGCTGGCATGTCGGCATTAATTACGGCGGAAAAAATCTGTTTCAGCAGTACGGCAGCAAGAACAGCATCGGTGTGGAGATGTGTGTGCAGGCCGGGTATAATTATGAAAAAGCATTTGAGAATACTGCGGCACTGGTGCGGGAGATCATGCGGGAGACGGGGATTCCGCTGGAAAGAGTCTATCGTCATTATGACATCTGCAGCAAATACTGTCCGAGCCAGATCATGAACCGCGGTGACTGGGACCGCATGAAGCGGATGATCGGAAGCGGTGCAGGGAGCACAGGAACGGGAACAGCAGGCAGCGGAACAGGAAAAACGTATGCGCCCGGGATCTATCAGGTGCAGACAGCGGCCCTCAACATCCGTCAGGCACCGGATGCGGACAGCAGGATTGCCGGAACGATCCGGGATCAGGGAAGCTACACGGTGACGGAAATCCAGAACACAAGCTGGGGACGGCTTCTCTCAGGGGCAGGCTGGGTCAACTGCCATACAGCGTATTGCCGTTATGCCGGTCCCGCAAAAGAAAAATCGGCAGAGACAGCAAAGTCATCCGGAAAGACAGTCGCAGAGGACGGAATCTGGGGCGAAAATCTGACGCGCCGTCTGCAGGAACTTTTCGGCACACCGCAGGATGGAAAAATCAGCAATCAGCTGGCCGTCAACCGGAAATTCTGTGATGGCATCACAGCCGCCGAGTGGGACAGTACGCCAAAAGGCGGATCGGCCCTTGTAAAAGAAATGCAGAAATGGGCATCGGCCGGCATGGACGGCTATATCGGTCCGCAGACAATCCTCGCCTGGCAGAAAAAACTCGGCACGCCGATCGACGGCACAGTAAGCAGCCCATCCGCCATGGTAAAAAAACTGCAGAAGTGGTGCAACCAGAAATAGAAAAAAGAATACTCAAAGACCCGGTTTTGTGTTATACTGGAAGATAGTTTAAAATGAACAGAAAGAAAAAGAGCTTCAAAAAAGACTCGAAGTGTCAAATGTAAAATACAAAAGAGAAAAAATAAAGGTAATTTTTGCATACAGATTCATCGGGGGGAATTGCGGCTGACAGGAGAGAACAACAGCAGATGAGAAAAAAGGCAGTAAAAAATGCAGGAATGATACGAATTTATCTGAATATGGCATGGAAACTTTTGCAGAAAAACCTGCTTAGCATCGTGATATTTGAGACGGTCTACCGCCTGTTTTCCAACCAGCTGGTTTCAAGACTCGCCAATGCGGCGATCAACTTTTCCTTAAAACAGCTGGGAACGAGCTATATGACATCGGAAAACTTCAACAAGATCATGCTGCATCCGCTGACCCTTCTGCTGATTTTTGGAATTCTGCTTGTTTTCTTTTTCTGTATGCTGTTTGAAATCTATGCTGTCATGGCGGCTCTGGAGGCCTCCTGGAAACGAAAACGGATTTCCGTTCCTGTCATGATGCTTGCCGGCGGAAGAGGAGCCGCACAGTTTGTGCGCGCCCGCCCGTGGACCTGGTTTTTCTACATGGCAGCGAGCTTCCCGTACCTTTGGCTGCACAGCAGCTACAGCGCCATCCGCAGTATGAAACTGCTTCAGGTTTCCCTGACGAAGATTTTCAATGCCTTCCCGGCATATTGGATCCCGGTGGTGCTGACGATTCTGCTTGTCGCGTTCTCGTTTGTGTTTTCCTACACCATCCCTTTCCGGTGCATGATGACGGAAAAAGAGAAAAATACCCATCTGCGGGTGCGCCAGACACTGGAAAAACGCGTGCTGCGTGAGCTTGGCATCAACGTCTCTTTCCAGGTGATGATTTTTCTGATTACGTGGGTTCTGTATCTGATTTTCGGAACGGCTGTCGTTGCCTATGCAAAGCTGGTGAAAACGCCGTCTACCGTTGTCAGTACCGTCATCGTCTACGGTGACTGGGTCAAATCGACGATGAGCCTGATCGGCGGAGCGTTCGGCCTTGTCGGAAGCATTACGTATCTGTATCTGATTTTTATCCGTTCCTCCCGAAAGGGCTACCAGAAGAGCCGGACAACGAAAAAGCCGAGCTCGAAGCTGGTACGCACCTTCTGCGGTCCGGTAACGGCGGTGGTTCTCACGATCGCCATGCTGGCGGGAGAAACGGTTTATCTTGTATATGCCATGCGCGCAACACGTGCAGAGGCAACGGCTTCCTCCCAGTATATTTCGGTGTCAGCGCACCGGGGCGGAGCCAGAAAAGCACCGGAAAATACGATGAGCGCGATCAAATATGCAGTGGACAGCATGTCGGATTACGCGGAGATCGATGTACAGGAGACGAGTGATGGTGAGATTGTCCTTATGCACGACACAAATCTGAAGCGGACAACCGGTCTGAATGCCAGCATCTGGACCCTGACCTACGATGAAATCAGCCAGCTCGATGCCGGTGTACGATTCAACAAAAAATTCCGCGGCGAGCAGATTCCGAAGCTGGAAGAAGTCATCGCGTACGCGAAAGGAAAAATCAACCTGAATATCGAAGTAAAATACAACGGCCACAACCAGAATATTGTCAAAAAAGTGGTGAAAATCATCGAGGACAATGACTTTGTGGATCAGTGTGTGCTGACTTCCATGAACTACAATTTCCTCAGGCAGGCAAAGAAAATCAATCCGGATATCAAGACCGGGTATACGATGAAAATGTCGTACGGAGGCCTGGAGGATATGGACGCGGCGGACTTCTTTTCTGTAAAATATACGTACATCACAGAAAGCTTTGTAGAGCATGCGCACAGTCTTGGTAAAGAAGTCTGTGCCTGGACGCTGAATTATCAGGGAGATATGCAGCGGATGGTCAACTGCGGCGTGGACAACATTATCACGGACGATCCGGAGCTGGTGCGTAAGGTTATCCTCGGAACGACCGACCGAAATCCGGGCTTTGTCAGCCTGCTTGGCTATGCACTGAAATAAATGGAGTAAAACAATGGAGGTGGAAACTTCATGGCAGAGAAAGTAAACATGCCATCCCAGAAGAAAGAAAAGAAGAAAAAGAGGAAGAAAAAACTTCCTTCGGATTTTTATGATTATAACCTGCTGGCCTGCACCATTCTGCTGGTCAGCTTCGGACTGATTATGCTGTACAGCGCGAGCGCCTACGAGGCGGCCAGTACATTCAAAGGAAATGATATGTATTATTTCACGCATCAGGCGGGGCTTTCTGCTATTGTTCTGGTGGGGATTGTGATATTGTCGAAGTTTGTAGATTATCATAGTGTATGGTTCCAGCGGATTGCAGCACTGGTATACTGGGGAAGTCTCCTTCTGATGGCGGCGGTAAGGTTTACGCCGCTTGGTTATGAAGCCTATGGGGCGAGAAGATGGCTCCGGATCGTCGGTGTCAGTCTTCAGCCTGCGGAGATTGGAAAGCTGGGGCTGATTCTGTATTTGCCATACATTATCCTGAAGATGGGAAAAAATATGCGTACCATCCGCGCAAAAGCGATTGTCCTCGGACTTGGCGTGCTGCAGGCGCTGGCTGCGTGGATTCTGACGGACAACCTGAGTACCGCCATTATTCTGGGACTCATCGCCTGCGTCATTTTGTTTCTGGCGGACCCGGAGGTAAAATTTTATGCGCGTGTGATTCCGGGCGCGGCGGTAATTGGCGTTTTTGCGATTATCATTTTAAAAAATAATCTGCAGATCTTTGAAAGAATAGGCGGTGACTTCCGGTCGAACCGTATCTATGAATGGCTTTCCGGAGGCAGCTATCAGATTCTGCAGGGACTTTATGCGATTGGCTCCGGTGGATTTCTCGGAAAAGGACTTGGCAACAGTACGCAGAAGATTACAACAATTCCGGAAGCACAGAACGATATGATCTTCTCGATCATCTGCGAGGAGCTTGGAATATTTGGCGCGCTTCTTGTATTGCTGCTGTTTGGCTACTTGCTGTACCGTCTGTTTGTGGTTGCACAGAATGCGCCGGACGCGTATGGAATGCTGATGGTGAGCGGCGTTTTTGCACATATTTCCATTCAGGTTATTCTGAACCTGTGTGTCGTTCTGAAACTGATGCCGGCAACGGGAATTACCCTTCCATTTATCAGTTACGGAGGAACATCGGTGCTCTTTATCCTGACGGAAATCGGCATTGCCCTGTGCGTCTCCCGCTTTATTGTGTTCCAGGATGGAAAGAGCGGAGAAGGAGAGGCACAGGCGGAAGAACAGTAAAAGTAGAAAAATCTATTGACAAATGCCGGAATAACAGATACACTTTTTTCGAAAGAAATACTGGCTGCCGGGTAGAGGCAGAAAGGAGCAGAACAATGTTAGAAAAGATAAAAGAAATTTTAGTAGAACAGCTCAACTGTGATGCAGACAGCATCAACGAAGATACCTCTTTTAAAGATGACCTGGGTGCAGATTCCCTGGATCTCTACGAGATGGTTATGGCATTAGAAGACGAGTACGGAATTGAAATCGACACCGACGAACTGACAGACCTTTCTACCGTCGGCGACTTTATGGAATATTTGAAACAGCACGGCGTAGAGGTCTGAAAAAGAGCATTGCCGCTGGCAAAAGTGGAAGGATGGTGCAGCTCGGAAGAAACGCCGGGCTGTTTTCCATTCTAAATAAATGGTGGAAGGGAACAGACAAAAGGATTGTTCCAGAAAAACCAGAAATCAGGAGAAAAGAAAAATGAGCAATGTAAAAACAAGATTTGCACCGAGCCCGACAGGCCGGATGCATGTAGGAAACCTGCGTACTGCCCTGTATGCGTATCTGATCGCAAAACACGATGACGGAACCTTTATGCTCCGTATCGAAGATACCGACCAGGAGCGTTTCCAGGAAGGCGCACTTGATATCATCTACCGTACCTTAAAAGAGACCGGCCTGGTACACGACGAGGGACCGGACAAAGACGGCGGCTGCGGCCCGTACGTACAGAGCGAGCGTAATGCAGCAGGTCTGTACCTGAAATACGCAAAACAGCTGGTAGAGCAGGGTGACGCTTATTACTGCTTCTGTGACGCAGAGCGCCTGAGCCAGTGCAAGCGTAACGTAGGCGGAAAAGAAATCTCGATCTACGACAAACACTGCCTTGGTCTTTCCAAAGAGGAAGTAGAGGCCAATCTGGCAGCCGGCAAACCGTACGTCATCCGTTTCAATATGCCGACCGAAGGAACCACAACCTTCCACGATGAGATCTACGGAGACATCACCGTAAACAACGAGGAGCTGGAAGACCTGATCCTGATCAAATCCGACGGATATCCGACCTACAACTTCGCAAACGTCATCGACGACCATCTGATGGGTGTAACCCACGTTGTCCGCGGTAATGAGTATCTGTCCTCATCCCCGAAATACAACCGTATTTACGAGGCATTCGGCTGGGAAGTTCCGGTTTACGTACACTGTCCGCTGATCACCAACGAGGAGCATCAGAAGCTGTCCAAACGCTGCGGCCATTCTTCTTATGAAGACCTGATCGATCAGGGCTTCTTAAAAGATGCCATTGTCAACTTCGTAGCCCTTCTTGGATGGAGCCCGGAAGGAAACCGCGAGATCTATTCTCTCGAGGAGCTGGTAAAAATCTTCGATTACCACCACATCAGCAAATCTCCGGCCGTTTTCGATATGACAAAACTCCGCTGGATGAACGGCGAGTACATGAAGGCAATGGACGACGAGAAGTTCTATGAGATGGCGCTTCCGTATATCCAGAAGACAATCCACCGTCCGCTCGATTTTAAGAAAATTGCAGCCATGGTAAAAACAAGAATCGAAGTATTCCCGGATATTGCAGACCTCATCGACTTCTTCGAGGAAGTTCCGGAGTACGACGCTTCGATGTACACTCACAAAAAGATGAAGACAAACGAGGAGACCTCCCTTGCACTTCTTCAGGAAGTAAAACCGCTGCTGGCAGCGCAGGAAGATTTCAGCAATGATGCTCTCTTTGAGATGCTCAGCGCATTCGGAAAAGAAAAAGGATACAAGACCGGTTATATTATGTGGCCGATCCGTACCGCTCTTTCCGGAAAACAGATGACACCGGCCGGCGCAACGGAAATCCTTGAGGTTCTGGGAAAAGAGGAGTCTCTTGCCCGCATCGACAAAGCGATTGAAAAATTATCCAAATGATATATAATAATTCACAGAAAAAAGCGGTGATGCATACCACCGGCCCCATGATGGTCCTTGCCGGACCGGGGTCGGGGAAAACCGCAGTGATTACGGGGCGGACCTGCCAGCTTACAGCAAGCGGCATTTCCGCCTCTCGTATTCTTGTCGTAACATTTACGCGTGCGGCGGCAAAAGAGATGAAGGAGCGGTATTTAAAGGCGATGGGAAAGACGAGTACCCAGGTCACCTTTGGAACGTTCCACGGGGTATTCTACGCGATTCTGCGCCATACGTACCGCATGTCCGGCAACAATATTTTAAGCGAGGAAGAGAAAAAGCGGCTGATGCGCGAGCTGGTCAACCACTATGCCAGAGACCTGGAGGAAGAGGATCTCGAGGAAAATCTGGCGCGCGAAATCAGCACTGTGAAGAACAATCAGATCCCGCTGGAACATTACTATTCCGCCTGTATGCCGCAGGAAAAGTTCCGCGAAATCTATGAGGCGTATGAGAAATGGCGGAAGGAGAACAAAAAACTCGATTTCGACGATCTGATGGTGCAGTGCAAACGTCTCTTTCTGGAGCGGCCGGAGGTCCTCCGCGCCTGGCAGCACAAATTTCAGTATATCCTGATTGACGAGTTTCAGGACATCAGCCCCGTGCAGTATGAGATTGTGCGGATGCTGGCGCTGCCGGAAAATAACCTCTTTATTGTCGGGGATGACGATCAGTCGATTTATCAGTTCCGCGGGGCCAAGCCGGAGATCATGCTGAATTTTCCGAAAGATTACCCGGGCGCGGCGCAGGTAGTGCTCGATAAAAATTACCGTAGTACGGAATTTATCGTGAAGCGGTCCCAATGCCTGATCCACCACAACAAAAAGCGGTATGAAAAGGCGATTTCCACCGACAACGAGAAAGGCGCTCCGGTTGCAATCCGGGGATATAAGAACCCGCGCGAGGAGATGCGTGCCGTTGCCGAGGAGCTGCGGGAGGCGGAGAAAAACGGCTGTCCATATGAAGAGATGGCGCTTTTGTTCCGCACGAATCTTGGCTGCCGAACAGCAGTAGAAGAACTGATGGAAGCACAGATCCCGTTCCAGATGCGGGATGCCCTGCCGGATCTCTATGACCACTGGATTGCGAAAGATCTGCTGACGTATCTGAATCTTGCGATGGGAAGCCGGAAGCGCAGCGAGTTTTTAAAGATTGCCAACCGCCCGAACCGTTATCTGTCGCGGGATGCCTTTGAGGAGGCGACTGTTTCGTTCGATGCACTTCTGGAATATTACGAAGAAAAAGACTGGATGTGCCAGCGGATCCGCAAACTGGAGCAGGATATCACGACACTGACGCATTTATCGCCGTTCGGCGCGGTCAATTACATCCGCTATGCGATCGGCTATGAACAGTATGTGAAGGAATATGCTGCATACCGCCATCTGAAAGAGGATGATCTGATTTCCGTTTTGGACGAGCTGCAGGAGGCGGCAAAGAGCCAGAAAAGCATCGAGGGCTGGTTTGCACATATTGAGGAATACCAGCAGAAGATGAAGGAAAAACAGAAGCAGCGCGCAGAGAGTGCGGAAGGAGTTATAGTTTCCACCCTGCACAGCGTCAAGGGACTCGAGTACGACAAGGTCTATCTTCTTGACGTCAACGAGGGCGTAATGCCGTATCAGAAAGCAGTCCTTGCGGAGGCGATCGAGGAGGAGCGGCGGATGTTCTACGTCGGAATGACGCGCGCCCGGAAAGAGCTGACGCTCTGTTATGTGGAGGAACGGTTTGAAAAGAAAGTCGAGCCGTCCCGGTTCCTGGACGAGGTGATCCAGTAAATTTGTACTGTTGTGAAAGATGTTGAAAATAAATTTACTAATTGATAAAATTTTAACAAATAATACATTGACAAAGTTTTAACAATGAAGTATAGTAATGACTGTAAGCGGAAACAATAAGATGACCGCAAAGCGAGGAGGAAAAACATTATGAAAATTTTATTTTACGATACCCAGAACTACGACAGAGAATCTTTCGACCGAACCAAAGAGCAGTTTCCAGAAATTGAAGTGGAATATTTAAAAACCGGCCTTGCTGCAAGAACCGCTTCCCTGGCAAAGGGCTACGATGCCGTGTGCGCCTTCGTAAACTCCGATGTCGGAACAAAAACCGTAGAAGCACTGCATGAGGCAGGCGTCAAGCTGATCCTGATGCGCTGCGCAGGCTTCAACAACGTAGATTTAAAGACAGCTGCAAAATACGGCATTGATGTACGCCGTGTACCGGGTTACTCCCCGGAGGCTGTAGCTGAGCATGCGATGACACTGGCCATGACGGTCAACCGCCACATGCACAAAGCATATACGAAAGTAAGAGAAAACGACTTCAGCCTGGGCGGACTGATGGGATTTAACTTCTATCAGAAGACCGCCGGAATCGTCGGAACCGGAAAAATCGGTGCGGCTATGGCAAGAATCTGCCGCGGTTTCGGCATGAAAGTCATTGCTTACGATGTGTACCAGAATGAATCCTTAAAAGATTTTGTTACGTACGTAACTCTTGATGAACTGCTGGCACAGAGTGATCTGATCTCCCTGCACTGCCCGCTGATGGACAGCACATACCACATGATCAACCGCGAGAGCATCAAAAAGATGAAAGACGGCGTGATCCTGGTCAATACGTCCCGCGGAGGTCTGGTAAAGACAGACGACCTGATCGAGGGAATCCGTGCAAGAAAATTCTTCGGCGTCGGCCTTGACGTATACGAGGAGGAAACCCCGAACGTATTCGAGGACCGTTCCGATGAGATTCTGGAGCACTCCACCACAGCACGTCTCCTGTCCTTCCCGAACGTTATGATCACTTCACATCAGGGATTCTTCACCGAGGAAGCACTGCGTGCGATTGCAGAGACCACACTGCAGAATGCGCTGGATTTCGAGGCAGGAAAAGAGACCCCGAACATTGTCCGTGCATAATGGAAATCCACTAGAAAACAGTTATCTTATAAGAGAACAAGAGACAACCCATTTTCGGCGGGTTGTCTCTTTTAAATTATGAGAAAATAGTGTATGATGGTAGATAGCAGAAAAAACGGCCAGAGAAAAACACTGGCCGGATACAAAAGGAGAGCAGGATTTTATGGACTGTAAAGAAGCAGAAAAATTAATACAGCCATACGTGCAGGGAAATATGCCGGAGAAAGAGATGGAACCGTTTATTTCCCATATCCGGAAATGCCATACATGCCACGAGGAACTGGAGACATATTTTATTGTGAACCGTGCGATGGCATATTTCGAGGATGACGCGCCCGATTCCTACAATCTGACAGGACTTCTGGAACGCGATCTGGAGAAAAAAGAGGAAGAAGCGAGATACCGCCGGTACAAAGATACGTTTTTCCGGGTGCTGATGCTGATTCTCGTTCTGTTTCTGGTGCTCCTGGCTCTGCACTATTTTGAAGTGATAGAATTACCCTGGCTGAAAGGATTATTATGAGTGATAAAATCGTATTACTGGACGGACACAGTATTCTGAACCGGGCTTTTTACGGCGTACCGGATCTGTCCAATGCAGAAGGACTGCACACGAACGCCGTATATGGATTCCTGAATATTCTGTTTAAAATTCTCGATGAGGAGCAGCCGCAGTATCTTGCCGTGGCGTTTGACCTCCATGCACCGACATTCCGCCACAAAATGTATGATCAGTACAAGGGAACGAGAAAGCCGATGCCGCAGGAACTGCGCGAACAGGTCCCGGTGATCCAGGAAGTGCTCGCAGCAATGGACATTGAGATTGTCACAAAAGAGGGCTATGAGGCGGATGATATCTTAGGAACGCTCGGCCGCAAATGCGAGGCGGAAGGGATGGAAGTTACGATCGTATCTGGAGACCGCGATCTGCTGCAGCTTGCAACGGACCACATTCTGATCCGGATTCCAAAGACCGTAAAGCGTGTGACGACGATTGAAAATTACCACACGGCAGAGGTGCTGGAAAAATACAGTCTTCTCCCGAAACAGATCATCGATCTGAAAGCGCTGATGGGCGATACCGCAGACAATATCCCGGGTCTGCCGGGTGTCGGCGAGAAAACCGCGACGAAAATCCTGCTGCAGTACGAGACACTGGAAAATGCGCATGCACATTTCGAGGAGATCAAACCGAACAAGGCAAAAGAGGCGATGCGTGATCATTATGATCTGGCGGAATTAAGCAAAAAACTTGCAACGATTGATACCGATGCGCCGGTGGAGCTCGACCGTGAAAAAGCGGCACTCTCGAATTTTTATACATCAAAAGCGTATGAGATGTTCAAACGTCTGGAGTTTAAAAACCTGCTGGGCCGCTTCGAGGAGACGAATGCAGAACCAGAGGATGCCGTCTTTCTGCGCACCGTAACGGATTTTTCCGAGGCGGAAGAACTCTTTGGAACCATCGCGAAGGAGGAGAAGGCAGGAGCCGCTCTTCTGACAGAAGAAACCCCGAAGGACGGACCGATGGCAGATCGGAGCCGTTCACTTGTCGGTATGGCAGTTGCGTATGGAAGCGGAGAGCCGGATGTTGTTTACTTCCCAGCAGAAGGTTTCCTGACCGGAGATTATTTAAAAGAAAAATTGACTGAGTTGCAGAAGCAGATTCCGGTTTTCTGCGTCATGGACGGAAAAGAATTTCTGAAGGATATGCCGGACGCCGATGAAGCCCATCTGTTTGATGCCGGAATTGCCGCGTATTTATTAAATCCATTGAAATCACAGTATTCGTACGATGATATCGTAAAAGAGTACGTACACCGCTATGTGCCGGCAGTGGAAGAGATCTTCGGCGGAAGCAAGATTCCGGCCGCAGGAAAGATGACGCCGGAACAGCAGGAGTCGTATGCAGGTCATCAGGCGTATGCTGTATTTGCCGCACAGGAAAACATGGAAAAGCTGCTGAAGGAGCAGGGCATGTGGGATCTGTACCGGAATGTGGAGATTCCGCTGGTGTTTACGCTCCGTCAGATGGAAGCGGATGGAATCGCCGCAGAAAAAGAAGCACTTTCCGTTTACGGAGCTGAGCTGGCGGAGCGGATCGGAGAGCTGGAGGCACAGATCTACGAGGAGGCCGGCGAGGAGTTCAACATCAATTCCCCGAAGCAGCTCGGCGTGATTCTGTTTGAAAAGCTGCAGCTTCCGGGCGGCAAAAAGACCAAGACGGGTTATTCCACTGCCGCCGATGTGCTCGAAAAGCTCGCACCGGATCACAAACTTGTTGCCGATATTCTGGAGTACCGCCAGCTTGCCAAACTGAAATCGACGTACGCCGACGGTCTGCAGGCCGTGATCGGGAAAGATGGAAGAATCCATTCGACATTTAACCAGACCATCACCGCGACCGGCCGCATCAGCAGTACCGATCCGAATCTGCAGAACATTCCAGTGCGGATGGAGCTTGGCCGTCTGATTCGGAAAGCCTTCGTGCCAAAGCCTGGCTGTGTCTTTCTGGATGCCGACTATTCCCAGATTGAGCTCCGCGTGCTGGCCCACATGTCGGGCGATGAAAACCTGATCGAGGCGTACCGCGAGGCGGAGGATATCCACCGCATGACGGCATCGAAAGTGTTCCATGTGCCGCTTGAAGAGGTAACACCGCTGCAGAGAAGAAATGCGAAGGCGGTCAACTTCGGTATCGTATACGGCATCAGTTCGTTCGGTCTGGGCCAGGATCTCGGCATCAGCCGGAAAGAGGCAGAGGCCTATATCCAGCAGTATTTCGAGACGTATCCGGGTATCCATGAGTTTTTGAACCGCTGCGTAGAGGATGCCAAAGAGAAAGGCTATTCCGTGACGATGTTCGGACGCAGACGGCCGATGCCGGAGCTGAAATCGAGCAACTTTATGCAGCGGTCATTCGGCGAGCGCGTTGCGATGAATGCGCCGATCCAGGGAACGGCGGCGGATATTATTAAAATAGCGATGATCCGCGTGGCGAAACGGCTGAAAGAGGAGCAGTTAAAGACCAGACTTCTTCTTCAGGTACACGATGAGCTGCTGCTGGAAGTGCCGGAAGACGAGCTCGAAAAGGCAGAACAGATCCTGGAAGAGGAGATGACCGGGGCAGCACATCTGGCTGTCAAACTCGAGATCGATATGCACACAGGAAACAACTGGTACGAGGCGAAATAGCGCACTCATACCAGGAGCGAAAGGATACAAAAGAATGAAAGTTTTTGGAATTACAGGCGGCGTGGGCGCCGGAAAAAGCGAAGTGCTCACGTACCTTGGACAGAATTATGATGCAACGGTGATCCAGGCGGACGAGGCAGGTTACCTTGTGATGCTGCCGGGCGGCGAATGCTATGGAGAGATTGTGAAGCTGTTCGGCAGACAGATCACCACAGAGACCGGCGAACTTGACCGGAAACGGATTGCTGAGATCGTTTTTCAGGACGAAGAAAAGTTAAAAGCCCTGAATGCGATCGTTCATCCGGCGGTAAAACGGTATATCAAAAAAGCCATTGCAGCTGCGGAAAAAGCAGGGACGGAATACGTCTTTGTGGAGGCCGCACTCTTAATCGAAGAAAAATATGATGAAATTTGTGATGAACTGTGGTATATTTATGCGGATGAAGAAGTCCGGAAGGAGCGATTGATCGAAGGACGCGGCTATTCTGAGAAGAAAGTTCGCGAAATCATGGCAAATCAGCTTTCCGAGGATGAATTCAGCAGCCACTGCGATTTTGAAATCGACAACAGCGGCGATTTTGAGGAAACAAAAAAACAGTTAGACCATAGGATGAAAAGATATGAAACTTTGTAGTATTGCAAGTGGTTCGAGCGGAAACTGCATTTTCGCGGGAAGCGAGACCACAAGCCTTCTGATCGATGCGGGCATCAGCGGAAAGCGCGTGGAGGCGGGGCTGGCTGTTCTCGATCGCAGCGCGAAGGAGCTGGACGGCATTCTCGTGACACATGAGCATTCCGATCATATCCAGGGCCTTGGCGTGCTGGCGCGCCGGTACGGTATTCCGATTTACGCAACGGATGGAACAATTCAGGCGATGCAGCAGACGAAGAGCCTTGGAAAGTTTCCGGAGGGGATTTTCCACACGATTCACGCGGATGACACGTTTACGCTGGGTGATATCGCCGTACATCCGTTTACGATCTCCCACGATGCGGCAGAGCCGGTCGGCTACCGCATGGAATCCGGCGGGAAATCGATTGCGATCGCGACGGACCTTGGTGTCTACAACGATTACACGGTTCAGAATCTGACCGGGCTGGATGCCGTTTTGTTAGAGGCAAATCATGACGAGAACATGCTTGCGGTCGGACCGTACCCGTATCCGTTAAAACAGCGGATCGCCGGGGCGAAAGGCCATTTATCGAACCTGGCGGCAGGCCATCTCCTCTGCGAGATTCTGCACGACAATCTGCAGGAAGTGCTGCTCGGCCATCTGAGCAAGGAAAATAATTATGAGGCACTGGCCTTTGAAACCGTGGCCTGCGAGGTCACAACGGGTGATAATCCGTATCACTCGGGTGATTTTCATCTCGCTGTCGCTAAAAGAAGCGAAGTATCACCGTTAATTGAGGTTTAAATATACATTTTTAGAGCTACATACCATGTTTTTCGCAAGGCCGCCATTACCGGTTTTTCCGGGGCTTTGACATAAAACCAGAAAAAGGAGAATGGAAACATGAAGAAGACAATTATCACTGTCGTAGGCAAGGACACCGTGGGCATTATCGCAAAGGTATGTAATTATCTGGCAGAGAACCAGGTAAACATCGAAGACATTTCTCAGACGATTGTGCAGGGATATTTCAACATGATGATGGTAACGGACGTCTCCAAGAGCGAGAAATCCAACGCAGAGCTTGCAAAAGATCTGGAGGAGCTTGGAAGTTCCATCGGCGTTGTCATCCGCTGCCAGCATGAAGATATTTTCAATATGATGCACCGTATCTAAAG
>ULSO01085720.1_pt1 | contig 61092 bp, 54 predicted proteins | sample 1956701 | NCBI WGS metagenome assembly ULSO01 (sample SAMEA4835708, study PRJEB28245) | human gut metagenome | biome: gut microbiome; material: fecal sample | place: Denmark | collected 2008 | reverse complement strand
CGCAGACATGTCTGCGGCGGCGCTCATGATTTATGTGCCGAAAAGGTAATATCCAAGGTTGCGTCGGCATATTTTAATTAACTGACGGGGAGGTAACGGGTAATGGAAAATGTACAGCATATGCTCAGCATAGAGAACAGAAAGCGGCTCAACGCGACGGGCATAGAGGGAGTAAAAGATTTCTCGCCCGCGGCGTTCACTCTGGTATATGCCGAGGGCAAAATCACCGTCTGCGGCAGCGAAATGAAGATAACTGCTTTTTCCAAGCAGACGGGCGCGTTTTCCGCGGTCGGCAATTTTTCTTCCGTAAAGTACGCGGCTAAGGGCGAAAGCCTCAGAAAAAAACTTTTCAGATGAGCCAGATAACAATATTTTTCGTCTGCGCCGCCGTCGGCATAGCTTCGGGCATAATATACGACGCTCTCTATATCCTGCGCACGATTATATGCGGCTCCGCGCCGCTCGGGGCACTCGCCCGAATAACCGTCATCGCGTGCGATATAATATATTTTGTCTGCCTCGCGGCGGCATTTCTCGCATGCGCGTATTTTCTCGATTTTTACGAAATACGCCTCTACATGCTTGCGGCATGCATGGGCGGCGCGTTGCTGTATATAAAAAGTATGCACGTAACTGTTGCAATTTTTATAAATAAAGTGTATAATAAGCACAACAAAATAAAAAAATCAAAGGAAATATCAACGTGCAGGACGAAAAGAAAAACAGAATAATAGCGGCTGCGACGGTCGCGGCTGTAACGCTGATAGTCATTCTCTTTGCCATAGTCGTGTATCAGATTATCGATATAAGCATATTGAAGTCGCGCAGGGCGCGCCTCGAAGCCGAGTATAATCAGGTTCTCGAACAGGTCGAAGAGGGCGGCGACTGGCTGGAACAGTTCGAATTGAACGAGGATAAAATTCTGTATCAGCTCGCCCTTCAATACGGTTACAGACCCCGCTGAACATGAAAAAGATTGCTGCGATAAACATCGGTTCCAATTCCGTTCGCCTTATGATGTGGGCGGACGGAAAAACTTTATATAAGAAGATAGATACGACCCGCCTCGGCGAAGGTCTGGCGTCGTCGGGCAAAATGAAGCCCGAGGCTATTGAGCGCACCGCTCTCGCGGTGGACAGGTTTGTCCGCGCGGCGAAAGAGGAGGGAGCGGAAAAGGTATATGCCTTTGCGACGGCGGCTGTGCGTTCGTCCTCCAACAGGGCGCAGTTTACCGACAGAGTAAAGGAACTGTGCGGCACGGAAGTTGACGTCGTTTCGGGCGAGCGCGAAGCCGAACTCGGCATAACGGGCGCCATCGGCAACGCCGACGGCGGAATTATTGACGTCGGCGGCGCTTCTACCGAAATTACCCTCCGCAGGGGCGGAAAGAGGGTGTATTCGCGCAGTCTGGATATAGGCACGGTAAGACTTTACGACATCTGCGGCAGGGACGAGAAAAAACTTTGCGAATACGTTCGGGAGTTTGTAAAGGGCTACGGCGACGTCCGCGCCGACGGGCTGGAAATACGCGCGATAGGCGGTACGGCAACCACGATAGCGGCGGTGGCGCTTTCGCTCGAAAAATACGACCCCGCGCGCACAGACGGCGCGGTTGTAAGCCTTGAACAAATCGGGCGCATGGCGCACGAATTTCTGTCTATGGAAGTGGAGCGGGTAAAAAAAGTCGTCGGAATGGACGCCCGCAGGGCGGACGTTATAGGCGGCGGCTGCCTTCTCATGGCGGAAATAATGAAAAAGATGGAAATTGAAAGCATAACCGTATCCGAGAGCGACAATCTCGAAGGTTATGTCATTGCAAAGGAGGGAATATGAGGGGAAAAATACTTTTCTGGTCGTCGCTCGTCGTCTTTTTGGGACTGGGAGCGCTGTGCGGATATATGTTCTGCGTGCGAACCGATTTTGAGGGCGTCGGGCTGGAAAGTCTCATTCCCGCATATCTCGCTTTGCTCTTTCTCAGCGTATTGTTCGCCGACCTCGCGCACGAAGGCGCGCATCTTATTGTCGGCATATGCCTTAAAATGGGCATAAAGCCCGACAGGTACAGAATTTTCCGCACCTCGTCGGTGAACGTCTGCCCCAAGGGCGAAAAGCATATGCGCCTCAGAATGTTCATCACCTCGTCGGCAGGGCTTTTGATAAACTTTGCCTGCGCGGCGATAGGACTTATCGCGCTGTTGGTTCCCGGCATTCCTTCCACGCTGTGCGTGCTTTTGCCTTATTCTGCGTACCTCTTTTTACTCAATGCCGTGCCCGCCGAGTTTTCGGGCGGAAAGAACGACGGAATGATAGCGTGGGAACTTCTTACGCTCTCCGACTCTGCCAAAGTCATGCTCGTTATTCTGCGCATACAGGGCAGAATAAGGTCGGGCGGCAAACTCAGGGACATCCCCGAAAGCATGCTCTTCGAAGTTCCCCAGCTCCCCGAAGACGACATAAACTTTATTATCTTAACCCAGCTTCGATATGAATATTACCTCGAAGTCGGCAACGACAGCGAGGCTTACAAGTATTTTATGAGGTATAAAGGTCTCATTCAATACCTTCCCTCCGAATACAAAAAATCAGGCGATAAAACATAATATAACGCCGCGCGGAAAACTTCCGCGCGGCGTTTTTTCTTCTTTGATAAAACAACCGCGCAGAGCCGCACGGTTGTTTCGTTTGGCTTATGAGCATTTAAACGCGCGCCGCGCCGCAAAAGCGGCGCGGCGCGTAAATTTATCCGCACCGATAAAAAAGACCTTTTTGAAGCCAATTATTTACTTCTGCGCGCAGCAGCATGTTTTTTATCGTGCCTTTTTCAGCTTTCCCTAATCAGCCGTCCAAAGCAGAAAGGGCACAGAAAGGAATTCTGCCTCGCGCACTTTCCGCAAACGTGATTGCCGCATACATAACACTCAAAAATCTCTTTATCTGGCGCCTCTTCAAGGCGGCAAAGTCTTTTGTTTTTGTCCATAAAAACAGCTTGTCAAAAGTTTGTCATATCTATGCGTAAAAATAAAAAATGCTGTAAATTCTTGCTTTATTTATTATAATATGGTATAATAATTCAAAGCAAAATTTTAATTTTCTGAGAGGACAAAATATGCCCGAAAAAATCAATTCTAATTACGACGCTAACAGTCTTAAAGCTCTCAAAGGTCTCGAGCCTGTAAGGGAACACCCCGGCATGTATATAGGACCGACCGACGAGCGCGGACTTCACACTCTCGTCAGGGAAGTTATCGACAACTCGATAGACGAAGCCCTTGCAGGTTATTGCGACAGAATAGACGTCGTCATAACCGAGGACGGCAGTTGCTGCGTAAAGGACAACGGCCGCGGCATTCCCACGGGAATTAACCAAGAGGAGGGCATAAGCGGCGTAGAGCTGGCGCTGACCAACCTCAACGCGGGCGGCAAATTCGGCGGCGGAAACAAAGCAGGCGGATACAAAATTTCGTCGGGACTTCACGGCGTGGGCGTTTCGTGCGTCAACGCTCTCTCGGATACGCTTGTCGCCGAAGTCTGCCAGAACGGACATATTTTCAGGCAGGTATATCACTGCGGCATACCCGAAGAACCTTTAAAAATAGTCGGAGATACCGACCAGACGGGTACTTCCATAACCTTCCATCCCGACGCAACCATGTTCGAGACGATAGATTTCAATTACGATACGTTAAAAACTCTGCTGCGCGAGCTTTCCTACCTCAATAAGGGTCTTACGCTCACGCTCACAGACTATCGCGGCGGCACGGTGCGCAGCGACACATTCTGCTACGAAGGCGGCGTCGTGCACTTTATCGAGGATATCAACAAGGGCAAAAACGTGCTCTTCCCTACGCCCGTCTATTTTGAAGACAGCGAGGGGGACGATAAATTCCTTGAAGTCGCCATTCAGTACAACGACGGATACACCGAGCAGATTTTCCCCTTCTCTAATAACATTCGCCAACCCGACGGCGGCACCCACCTCGAAGGTTTCAAGGCGGCTTTAACAAAGGTAATTAACGACGCGGGACACAGGCTCAATATTTTAAAGGAAAACGACAAACTTTCTGGCGAGGACGTCCGCGAGGGCATAACGGCCGTCGTTTCCGTAAAAATTGCAGACGCCCAGTACGAAAGCCAGACCAAGAGCAAATTGTGCTCAACGTATGTCCGCGGCTTCGTGCAGAAGGCGGTCGTCGATAAGTTCGGAACATATCTCGAAGAACACCCCGCAGAGACGCGCGAGCTCGTTCTTCGCTGCATAACCGCCCAGCGCGCCCGCGACGCCGCAAGGCTCGCGAGGGAGGAAACGCGCAGAAAGGGCGTTCTGGAAAGCACAAAACTTCCCGGCAAACTCGCCGACTGTTCGGATAAGCGCCCCGAGCTTTGCGAAATTTACATCGTCGAGGGCGACTCGGCGGGCGGCACGGCAAAGCAGGGCAGGGACAGAAGGTTCCAGGCAATTCTTCCCCTTCGCGGCAAGATATTAAACGTCGAAAAGGTAAGAATAAACCGCGTTCTCGAAAACGAGGAAATCAAGGCTATGATAACCGCCTTCGGCTGCGGCATACAGGATAACTTCGACGAGAGCAAACTGCGCTACGACAGAATAATAATCATGACCGATGCCGATGTCGACGGTTCGCACATAAGAATACTTCTTTTAACTTTCTTCTTCCGCTATATGCGCCCCCTCGTAGAAAACGGACACGTATATGCGGCGCAGCCGCCCCTTTACAAGGTTTCGGGCAAGGGCATAGAGGACGAATATCTCTACGACGACAAAGCGCTCGAAGATTTCCGCGCCGCTCACGAGGGACAGAAATTCGAGCTTCAGCGCTATAAAGGTCTGGGCGAAATGAACAAGGAGCAGCTCTGGGAAACGACCATGGACCCCGCAAAGCGCACTTTGGTGAGAATTAACGTTCAGGACGCGGTAGAAGCCGATAAGATGTTCGGCATACTCATGGGCGAACAGCCCGAACTTCGTCGTCAGTTCATAGAAGAAAACGCCAAGCTCGTAGAAGAGCTGGACGTATAAGGAGGGTTTATAAAGATGGCTAAAAAGCAGACCAGCCCCGAACTTACCGAGGAATTTGTAAAAACCCTCGCAATGACCAAAATGCTCGACGTCGAAGTCGATGAAGAGCTCAAAAAATCATTCATAGCCTACGCAATGGCGGTCAACGTATCGCGCGCCATTCCCGACGTGCGCGACGGTCTCAAACCCGTTCACCGCAGAATACTCTATTCGATGCACGAACTCGGACTGTATTCGGATAAAGCCTTCCGTAAATGCGCTCGTATCGTCGGTGACTGCCTCGGTAAATATCATCCCCACGGCGACAGCTCGGTTTATGACGCGCTGGTAAGGCTCGCGCAGGACTTCACGATAAATATGCCCCTCGTAGAGGGACACGGCAACTTCGGTTCGGTCGATGGCGACCCTGCCGCAGCAATGAGATACACCGAAGCGCGCCTTTCCAAAATTTCTTCGGAAATGCTGCGCGACCTCGACAAGGAAACGGTAGATTTCTATCCCACGTTCGACGACACGGGCATGCAACCCACCGTGCTTCCTTCGCGCTTCCCCAACATGCTCGTAAACGGCTCTGACGGCATCGCCGTCGGCATGGCGACCAACATACCGCCCCACAACCTCGGCGAGGTTATAGACGGCGTCTGCGCCATGATAGACAACCCCGATATCGACGTTGACGAGCTCATGAATTACATTCCCGCACCCGATTTCCCTACGGGCGCGATGATAATGGGCAGAAGCGGCATAAGAAAGGCTTACAGAACGGGTCGCGGCTCAATCATAATCCGCTCCCGCTGCGAGATTGAAGATTACCAGAGCGGCAATCAGACGCGCACGAGAATTATAGTTACCGAAATACCATATCAGGTCAACAAGGCCAAGCTCATCGAGAGCATAGCCGACCTCGTAAAGGATAAGAAGATAGAGGGCATTTCTGATATCCGCGAAGAGAGCGACCGCGACGGCATGAGAATTGTCATAGAGGTTAAGAAGGACGCCAACGCGCAGGTCGTGTTAAATCTTTTGTACAAGCACACCAACCTTCAGATTTCCGACGGACTTATAATGCTCGCGCTCGTCGATGGCGCACCCAAGATACTCAATTTAAAGGAATTCATCTATTACTACCTCGAACACCAGAAGGACATAATCACCCGCCGCACAAAGTACGACCTTGCAAAGACGGAGGAGCGCGCGCATATCCTGCGCGGTCTGGTAATTGCACAGGCTTCCATAGACGAAGTAGTCGAAGTGTGCAAGAACGCTGTGGATAAGAGCGACTGCGTTCAGAAACTCACAGCTAATTTCGAGCTGGACGAGCGTCAGGCGACGGCTGTTGCCGAATTAAGGCTTTACAGACTGTCCCACCTCGAGGTGGATAAAATCAACGAAGAACTCGCCTCGTTGGAGGCGGCTATCGCCGATTATAAGGACATTCTGGCAAACGAGAGCCGCGTTCTCGAAATAATAAAGAACGACCTTCAGGAAATCAAGCGCAAGTATCCTTCCGAAAGAAAGACAGAAATCGCCGTCGATTACGGCGATATAGAGGATGCCGACCTCATTCCCGAAGAGCAGGTCGTAATTTCGCTCACGCATTCGGGCTATATCAAGCGTTTGCCTATCGCCGAATACAAGGCGCAGCACCGCGGCGGAATGGGCATAACCGCCCACAAACCCAAGGAAGAGGACTTTGTCGAGAGCATGTTCGTCTGCTCGTCGCACGACGACATTCTGCTCTTTTCAAGCCTCGGCAAGGTTTATTCTGTAAAGGGCTATCACATTCCCGAAGCCGCGCGCACGGCTCGCGGCAGAGCGATTGTAAATATCGTTCAGATTGCGCAGGATGAAAAGATAAACGCCCTCATTCCCGTAAGACCAAACGCCGAAGGCTACATCGCGTTCGCTACGAGAAAGGGTCAGATAAAGAAGACAAAGGTAGAGGAATTCGCCCGCATAAACCGCAACGGCAAGATAGCGATAAAACTCAACGAGGGCGACGAGCTCATTTCCGTACAGTTCACTACGGGCAACGATGAAATTATGATAGCTTCCCGCGGCGGCAAGTGCATAAGGTTCTCCGAAAGCGACATCCGCCCGATGGGCAGAGATACCGCAGGCGTGCGCGCAATGACGCTCGACGGCGAGGACGACGGACTTGTCGATATGCTCGTAATCGACCCCGAAAAGGATATACTTACAGTCGCCGCAAACGGCTACGGCAAGCGCTCCAGACTGGAAGATTACCGCTTGCAGGGCAGAGCAGGCAAGGGCATAAAGGCGGGCGTGTTCAACGAAGTTACGGGCAGCCTCGTCAATTTGAAGCAGGTAACCGACGATGACGATATAATGATTATATCCGACGGCGGCACGATAATAAGAATGCACTGCTCGGACATAAGTACAATAGGCAGAGCTACAAAGGGCGTGCGCCTGATGCGCCTCAAGGACGGCAAGGTTGCAACCGTCGCCGTAACAGAGCGCGACGACGAAGTCGAAACGCAGGCTCCCGAAGAAGTTTCTCCCGAGGACGCCGCAGAAGTTCCCGAAGAGGAATGATTTCTCCGCCATTCAGTCATATAAATAAAATGCAACTTAAAATCTCCGCACGTCATGTGCGGAGATTTTGTTTTTAAGTGCGCAAATTTTGTGCGCTTGGTTTTATGGGTACGATTATTGACTTGCTCAAATTTTAAGCGCTAAAATTTTATGTGCCTTATTATTTGCGTTACTTTTATGCGCTGTATTTCAGTTTTTTTATGTGCTCAAATGTAATATGTTTTAGCTGTTTCGCCCTCGTTGCCCTCATAATATGCCCCCGCGAACGGCATAAAAGCTGTTTTACAGCTTTATATTTCATATGTTTTAAGTAAATCAGACCGCTTTTAGCGCGCTCGTTATGTTTCAGATAAAAATTCAATCTGATTTTCACGCATTAAGTAAGTATTTGCTTGTTTCAGTTGCTTTGTATATTTCGCAAAAAAACAAGCCGCGCCCTGCAAAACGCAGGGCGCGGCTTTTAAATCATAAATACACAAATTTAATTTGTTTTGCTTCTTTCAATTTCCAGCACTTCGGGTTTTTTGCCCGTGGAAGAGGGAAGAAGTATCTGCATAAGTTTTATCAGACTGTTCGAAAGCGGGAACGCCGCCTCGATCACTACCGCGATAATGAGCAGTTTCGTGTAATCCCAATGCAGGCTCGACCAGTTGGTGTACAGCAAGTCCGCAAGGGCGGGAACGCAAAGCGCAATGGCTGTAACGGCAATCATTACGGCGAACAGCACCAGCCTGTATCCGTTGAATGGCTGGCACACTCGGTACAGCATTACAAGTCCGGAGAAGGTGAGCGCCATCATGCACATGGGCACATAGTATGCCGCGTAAGCAGCCTGGTTGAACGCGTACACTATGTACATCGCCATTACGCAACAAATCATAAGAAGCGCACCGGGAATACTTCGGCTCATGACGTGGGTTATGAACTTGCCTTGCACGCGCTCCTTGTTGGGCTGGAGCGAGAGCATGAACGAGGGGAAACCGATGACGCAGACTTCGAGAAGAAGCATGTTGCTCGGCATAAACAGGTAGGGCTGTTGAAGTATTACCATGCATATAACTGCGAGAATGGCTGTAAACAGCGTCTTCATGAGGTAGAGCGAGGATGAGTTTTTGATGTTATTGATAACTCTTCGCCCCTCGCCCACGACCTTGGGCATGGAGGCAAAGTTGTTGTCCATCAGCACGAGGTGGCTTACGTTTCTCGCCGCTTCGCTGCCCGAAGCAACCGAAATCGCGCAGTCGGCTTCCTTCAAAGCAAGAATGTCATTTACGCCGTCGCCCGTCATTGCAACCGTGTTGCCTTCGCTCTTTATCGAGCGCACCAGCACGGCTTTCTGTTCGGGCGTAACTCTGCCGAAAACGGTGTATTTGTTTGCAATGCTCTCAACTTCCTTGTCGTTGAGCCCTTCGAGCGAAATAAATTTATCTGCGTTTTCAATGCCAGCGCGCTTTGCAACTTCCGAAACGGTAACGGGGTTGTCGCCCGAAATTACCTTTACGGCTACGTCGTTCTGCTTGAACCACTTTATCGTGTCAACGGCATCCTCGCGGATGTTGTCGGCTATCGAAATTATGGCTACGGGCTTTAAAAGCGCGGGCAGTTTGTCGCCGATTATGGGGGTGGAAGAGTGCGCAAGCACTATAACTCTCAGACCCATCTGGGCGTATTGTTTTACTATTCTGTCGACCTTTGCGGGCATGGGTTTGAGCACAAATTCAGGCGCGCCCATGCAGAAAGTGCCGACGTCTTCAAATGTTACGGCAGAAAGTTTTCTCTTGGAGGAGAAGGGTATTTTGGTTATGGGCGAAAGTGCGTCGCTGTGCCCGAAGTGATTGTTCAGCGCAATCGAAGTCTGGTTGTTGTCGTCGAGCGAGGCGAGCATGCTGCCCATTATGTCGTTCAAAGAATATTCTCCGACGGTGTTTAGTATCACGCAGTCCGAAACTCTCATTCGTCCGTCGGTAATCGTTCCCGTCTTATCCAGGCACAGAACGTTTACTCTCGCCAGCATTTCCAGCGAATACAAATCCTGCACGAGGGTGTTGTTCTTTGCAAGTCTCAACACGCCCACGGCGAGAGCCATAGAGGTGAGGAGCATCATGCCCGAAGGTATCATGCCGATAACGACCGTGCACGTTCGCTGTATCGCGTAGTTTATCTCTTTGCTGAATATATAATCGTAAACGCTCTTTGCTGCATTCTCGTCAAAGGGAGCGTTGTACGTTACAAAGAACATTCCTATCGCAATGGGGATAATCAGAACGGCAACCGCTTTGATTATCATCTTGGTCGAGTTCATAAGTTCGGAGTTGGGTCTGCGGTATTTTTTTGCCTTTGCCGTCAGTTTTTCAAGGTAAGTTTCCCTGCCGACCTTTTCAACTCTGAATTTGCCGCTGCCCGAGGCTATAAAGCTGCCCGCATACAGCAAATCTCCGGGACCTTTTTTTATGGCGATCGATTCGCCCGTCAGAAGGCTTTCGTTGACTTCCACCTGACCTTCCGCAAGAATGCAGTCGGCGGGGACCTGATTGCCCAGTTCCAGAATTATAACGTCGTCTAGCACGATTTCTGAGGAGGGAATTTCAATGACTTCCCCGTCGCGCACCACCTTACACGTCGCCGAAGCCATAATAGAAAGTTTATCGATGGAAATTTTTGAGCGAATTTCCTGAATTATGCCTATTATTATGTTCGCCGAAGTGATGATTATAACGAGGTAATTGGTGATGCCCGTAGTGCCTGCAAGCAGAAGCGCGATAAACGCGCAAAGGCATAAAAGGTTGAAGAACGTGCATACGTTTCCTACAATTATGCTGGCGTACGACTTGGAATATTTCTTGTTTGTATCGTTGAAAAGAAATTGCGAAAATCTCTTTTCAACCTGCTGGGGCGTAAGACCTTTTTCCACGTCGGGCGAAAATCTTTCCACCTTTGTGTTAATCTGTCTTTTGGGATGCCGCTTGAAATACTTTACAAGTTTTTCCTTGTTGAATTTTTCGCCTTCTTTGAATTTATATGATGTATCGCGCGCGGAACTTTTATTTGCAGAACTGTCTTCGCCCTCGGTATCCTCAAAGGCGTTTACTGTCTTTGTCCTTACGGTTTCCTGCGAAGGAGGGGCGGACTGCGCCTTTTGCTCTGTCGGGGTTTCCGCCTCTGCGGGCTTTGCGGCGTTGTCTGCCGAAGCGCGCGGTTTTGCCGCCTGCCTTTTTTTCGTCGCAGGCGGAGGGGTAACGGCGTCTGCCGAAGCCGCCTCTTTCGTCGCAGGCGGGTTATCCGTCAATGCGGCAGCGTCGGCGGCGGCAGTTTCGCTTTCCGCCTTAGGGGCAGAAGTTTCTTCCGCGTCGCCTTCAGCCTGATTTTCGGGCTGTTGCTGCTGTATTTTGCTCGACTTGAAGTAAATTTTGCTCATTTCTTTTCCTTTATATCTCAGATAGATTTTAAGGTTAAAAACTACTTTATAATAAGTATATCATAACTGTGCCATTTTTTCAATTAAATATTTGCTTTTTCATTTGCAATAAATGTTTTTTTGGCGTATAATGTTTTCAGGTTTACAAATAAAAGGCAAACGTGGTAATTTTATGATAGACATCAATCTTTTAAGGACAAATCCCGAGCTTGTAAGAGAGAACATAAAAAAGAAGTTTCAGGACAAAAAACTGCCCCTCGTGGACGAAATTCTCGCCCTTGACGAGCGCCGCCGCACCCTTCAGCAGGAGGGCGACACCCGCCGCGCAGAGCGCAATGCTTACGCAAAGCAGATAGGCGCACTTATGCGCGAAGGCAAAAAGGAAGAGGGCGAAAAGGTCAAGGAGCTTTCAAAACAGAATAACGAGCGCATAGCGCAGATAGAGGCGGAAACCGCCGAAACGGAAGCCGAGCTCAAAAAGCGCATGATGGCAATTCCCAATATAATAGCCGACGACGTTCCCATCGGCAAGGACGACAGCTGCAACGTGCAGTGGAATACCTATCTCGAAGCAAAGGAAAAGCCCTTTGAAGTGCCCTATCACCTCGATATACTTGAAAGACTGGGCGGCATAGACCTCGACTCCGCTCGCCGCACGAGCGGCAACGGCTTTTACTATCTCCTCGGCGACGTAGCCCGCCTTCACTCGGCGGTGCTCACTTATGCAAGAGACTTCATGATAGATAAAGGCTTCACATACTGCATACCTCCTTTCATGATAAGGAGCGACGTCGTTTCGGGCGTCATGTCCTTTGAGGAAATGGACGGCATGATGTACAAGATAGAGGGCGAAGACCTGTACCTCATCGGCACGAGCGAACATTCCATGATAGGACGCTTCATGAACACCGTAATTCCCGAAAGCGACCTGCCTTTGACTTTAACGTCATATTCGCCCTGCTTCCGCAAAGAAAAGGGCGCTCACGGCATAGAAGAGCGCGGCATATACCGCATTCACCAGTTCGAAAAGCAGGAGATGATTGTCATCTGCAAGCCCGAAGAGAGCGACGCATGGTACGAAAAACTGTGGTCTTATACGGTAGAACTCTTCGTCTCCATGGGCATACCCGTGCGCACGCTGGTTTGCTGCTCGGGCGACCTCGCCGACCTCAAATACCGCAGTCTCGACGTAGAGGCGTGGAGCCCCCGCCGCAAGGGTTATTTCGAAGTGGGCAGCTGTTCCAACCTCACCGACGCACAGGCGAGAAGGCTGGGCATAAAGTACAAGGATGCCGCAACGGGCAAGAATGTATTTGCCCATACCCTCAACAATACGGTAGTCGCTCCCCCCAGAATGCTCATAGCCTTCCTTGAAAACCATTTGCAGGAGGACGGTTCGGTATTTATTCCCGAAGTCCTCAGAAAGTATATGGGCGGCAAGGACAAAATTCTTCCCAAAAAATAATTTTAATTTATAAGTTTTGTCAGCCGCCGCGCGTCGGATACGCGCGGCGGCTCTTTTAATGCGTAATTGCAAATTGCTCCGCGCAAAGGTTGCTAAAATACGCGGCTTCTGTTATAATTTATTATATGAATTTAGTCTTTTTCGATATCGAATGCGCAAGCGTGCACAAAACCATCGCGAAGATATGCGCGTTCGGTTACGTCCTGTGCGACGAACAATTCAATATAATCGAAAAGCGCGACATTCTCATCAACCCCAAGGGCGGATTTCACCTTACCGACAGGCGCGGAGAACACGGACTTGAACTGCCGTACGACTACGGCGAGTTCAAAAAACAGCCGCCGTTCCCTGCGGCATATCCCTTCATAAAGGAGCTTTTGGAGGATAAAAACAACCTCGTTTTCGGGCACGCCATATTGAACGACGTAAAGTACCTCGATCTCGAAACGGGCAGGTTCAGATTGCCCTCGTTCAATTTCGAATTCTGCGACAGCCAGATAATGTACATGACGGCGGTAAACGATTTTTCCCGCCAGTTCGGTCTGGAATACATAACCGCCGACCTCAACGTCAATTTCACGCCCCACCGCGCGGCGGACGACGCGTACGCTACCATGAAAATAGTGGAGGAGCTTTGCCGCAGAAACAATACCGACGTGTTCGGGCTGGAAAAGGCGCTCGGCGCGCGCCGCGGAAAAATCTGCGACCACAAAGTTACAAAACCCACTTCGCGCGCGTTTGAATTGTACGAAAAGGAGCGCACCGAAGCGAGGGAAAGGCGCAGCCGCAACCGCACGGAATTTTACATTTATCTGAGCCGTCGGCGCAGAAAGAAGAGCGGACCGCTTTTGGGCGAAGTTTTCACTTTTTCGCGAATGATAGAGGATGATATAGAAATTTCCAAGGACCTCGTCGGCAGGATTTACGAGCTCGGCGGCATCTATTCGCAAAAGCTCGACGACTGCACGGTTTATGTGTGCGAAGATGACGACGATACCGTGCGCACAAAGAATGCAAGGCAGCTGCGCGATATGAAAATTATTAATCTTTCGCAGCTTAAAAGTATGCTCTATGATTGATTTGCCCGAAAAATTTGTTTCGCGCATGCGCGATCAGCTCGGCGGCGAGGCGGAGCAGTTTTTAGCTTCTTACGCCCAACCGCCCTATAAAGGCGTGCGCGTCAATACGCTTAAAATAAGTCCGCAGGATTTTTTGAACCTCGGACTTTTTGAAACTCAGCCCGTCCCGTGGGAGAGCAACGGTTTTTACGTAGATGACGAAAAACCGGGCAAAAACGTCTTTCACGCGGCGGGGCTTTACTATGTCCAGGAGCCTTCCGCAATGTGCGTGGCGCCCCTTCTCGGCGTAAAGCCCGGCGAGCGCGTGCTCGATTTATGTTCCGCCCCCGGCGGCAAGGGAACGCAGATGGCGCAGGCAATGCGCGGCGAGGGCATAATATTCCTCAACGAAATCAATTTTTCGCGCGCTAAAATACTTTCGCGCAACGTCGAAAGGCTGGGCATAACAAATGCCGTCGTAACCTGCGCCGAGCCGCAGAAACTTGCACGCATTTTTGAAAACTATTTCGATAAAATTCTCGTTGACGCGCCTTGCTCGGGAGAGGGCATGTTCAGAAAACAGCCCGAGGCGGTGGAAGAGTGGAGCGAACAGAACGTTCATTCCTGCGCCGAAAGGCAGTCAAAAATTCTGGAAAGCGCGGCAAAAATGCTCGCCGCCGACGGCAGCATGGTATATTCAACCTGCACATTTTCCGAGGAGGAGGATGAAGAGCGCGTCCGCACGTTTTTGTCTTCCCATTGTGATTTCAGCCTTGTTGAAGAGCGCAGAATTTTCCCTCACAGGCAAAAGGGCGAAGGGCACTACGCCGCGCTTATGAAAAAGAGCGGCGGCGAAAGGAGCGATATAAAACTTCTCCGACCGACGGCAGATAAAAAGATGCTCGCGCCCGCGCTCGATTTTTTAAAAAAGACGGTCAGAACTGATTTTAAAAATATTCATTCGGTGGGCGGCACTCTGTACAGCCTGCCCGACGAAATGCCCGATATCCCCGTTCAGACGCTTCGCGCGGGCATTTGCCTCGGCACTGTTACGGGCGGCAGGTTCGAGCCCGACCACGCGCTCGCCATGTGCCTCACGCCCGATAGTGCGCAGTGCGTAGAGGTCGACGAGGTTACAGCTTTAAAATACCTTGCGGGTGAAACTTTCGCCTGCGCCGAAGAGCTTTCGGGCTGGAAAGTCGTAACGCACAAAGGCTTTCCGCTCGGCTGGTGCAAATGCGTAAACGGTACGGCTAAAAACCACCTGCCGAAGGGCATAAGAATTTAGTTTATATTTTTTAATATCATTTAGAATTTCAGGTAAAAATTTTTATAAAAGCTGCGCGCCGCTCAGATTTGAGCGGCGTGCGGCTTTTAATTTTATCGCATTTTACATTAAACTTTATAGTTAAATTTCTTTGCAGTCAATTTTTCGTTGCGCACAGATAATAAATAAACTTTCACATCAGCATAAATTTATTGTGCCCATTTAAAAAATAATTTACCGCTCAACTGCGCGACAAATTTCGGCGCGCAAATCTATCGGTACAAAAATCAATCAGTAGCCATCAAAAGAGTGGGGGGATTGTCTTAAAAAGTATATGGGAATGCATTAAACTCAAATAAAAAAGCGGGAAAATCAATTCCCGCTTTTTTTGCTCTGATATTTACTGATTTTAATTATCAGTTATTTTTATCGTCGGGTTCGTCGCCCGTGCTTTCGGAGCTTTCTTCGCTCGTCTGCGTAGCTTGAGTTTCGCCCTGTTCGGTCTGACTGCTCTGTTCAGCTTCGCTTGCGCCCTGTTCTGCGCCTTCGGTGTTCTGAACTTCGCCTTCAGCTTCGTCGGGGAGACGGGTTTCGCCGTGCTCTTTGACGTAAGACCTTACATAACGTCTGTTCTTGTTGAAGTTGAATGTGTTCTTGCCTGCGGTTTTCTTCATCTTTCTCTTTCTGAGAAGGTCTCTCGCAACAAGAGCGCCTATTGCAACAAGAATTGCGATTACGAGGACTATGGACGATACGAGCAGCCATACGTTGGTTGCGTCGGGGTCTGTCGCAGTCGTTTCTTCCTCTTCGACGTCGCTCGTAGAAGTTATGGATATATCCTTGTCCGTCGTCGAATAGTCGATGAACATATTCATTGCAGGCGAGCCTGCCGAAATGTCCTCAACCTTGAGCACTGCAAGGCTCTCGGTGTAGTCGCCGTAAACGTAGTTGTAACCTCTCTGATCTTCGTCGGCAGTGTTTTCATTGAAAGGAACGAACGACTGCGAATCATAGAGAGTGTAGGTGTAGTACTGGGCGAAATAGTTGTAAGAATTTACGCTTACGCCCTTTTCCGCTGCGAGAGCTTCATAGTAAGCAATATTCTCTTCGTTGGAGTTAAATTGAATATTTCCGTCCGCAGCAATGAGTGCCGTCCTGTAATCTTTTATAATTTGGTCGGAATAGTGCGAAATGAGCGAAGCATATGTCTCTTCGTCTATTGTGACGGCGCTGTGGTCGAACAATACATAGCTTCCGTCAACTACGCCGTCGGCTGCGAGTTTTTCATCTCTCGAACCGCTCCATACTTCAAGTCTGTAAGGAACGGTATCGCTGCCCGTGTGAACGAAGAAGTTAACCGTAATCCACTTGTCCGCAAGTTCGGGATTTGCAATCGCGTCTATCGTGAACGAATAAGGCGACTGCTGAGCGGCGGAGGAGGTGTATCTGGGCTGTGCGACGGTGAGGTCAAAGCCCTTTACCGAAAGCGAAGTATCTACTGCATTGTTTACGAAATAGTTGTAAACTCTGTCGTTGCCGAGACCCGAAACATAGCTGTAAACTCTCGTTCCGTCCTCGGTTACGAGGTAGTGGGGAGCGTAAGCGGTGCGGGCTGCGTCGGCGTAGTAAATCTTGTCAGCTTCGATATAATCGTAAGCCACGCTGTCGCCGTTCTCGTCGTAGTATGTCGCGCGCTCGTCGAAGTACTCGCGTTCGAGGTTGTAGATGTTTGCATACAGGTTGCCGTTTTCGTCCTCGTAAAGTCCGTCTGCGCGCAGGGTGTATGCGATGTTCTCGCGCTGCTGGGGTCTTGTTGCGTCCTCGTCGGGTTCGCCCTTGAGAACGTTTCCGTCGTTATCGTACCAGAAGGTATATTCGGGAGTTTCAAATCCGAGCGTCTGCTTTGTCTGCGTGTCAACTAGGTAAACGTTAGCATAAGCGCCAGCCGAAACTTTGACTTTTACGCTCACGGCGAGGTAGGTGTCTGCCGAAATGCTTGCTGCGCTGCCGTAGAAGCCGTAATTGTAGATGTCGGACTGTCCCGCAATTTCTCTTACCGTGTTGACGATGAGCAGAGGCTGTTGAGTGGAAGAGCCGATTTTATCGTCCCACGCAGCGCCTTCGCCGAAGAGCGCTTTGAGGGGGCTGCTTGCGTCAAGCCTTGAAAGGAGGTCTGCAAAGTAGGTCTTGTATTCTTCAAAATAATCTTTATTTATAAGACCTGCGTATGCGTTGTCGTTGAGTTTGTCGTACTCGGTGGGCTCGATTTCGGTATCCTTTACGGAAGCCGAGTTTCCGTTAATGCCGTTGTAGTTTGCGGGGCGCGCGGGAGACGTGTGAATATCGTTGCCGTTGCCGAATGTTGAGTCGAAGTTGGTTCCGTCGGTTTCGGATGTTTCGGTAATCTCTATCGAAGCTGCGCGCGTTTCGGTATCAGCATAGCCGAAAGCCGTTTCGCTTACCGTAACGCCCGAAAGGTTGCTGAGCGCAACCCAGCCGCCGCGGTAAGAGGAGGCGGTCGTGCCCTTTATCGTTGTATTGCCGAAGTTTACAACAATTTCAAACTGCTGGTCGCTTTCGGTCGTGTTGGACACGAGCACGAAGCACTGTGCCCAGCCGTTGTAAACGTCTTCCGTGTCGTTGATAGTGGTGGGGTCAACCGTAGTGGAATCGACGGTGAAGTTTGCCGAATTGCTGTCCTTGCCGTGCTGTCTTACCTCTACGGTTGCGGCGGTGCTTCCGCCCATGTCGTTGGTCTTTATCCAGAAGGAAATTATCTTGTATTCGCCGTTGCCCACGGTGAAGAATGCATCGTTCTCGTCGAAAATTACGCTCTCGTAAGCTGCACCCTTGGAGCTGAGCATAAGCAGAGTGCTTGCGCCTTCTGCCGCCGCGCCGGGAAGGTCTGCCGCCGTGCGGAGGGCTTCGTCAATTCTCGTCTGATATTTACCGCCGATATTGCTCGACCACGATGATGAGGAAGTTACGGTGAGGTTTGCAAGAACGTCCTCGCCGAGGTCTATCGAAGTCATAGCCGAAGGCAGATATACGTCCGAGGGATAGGTGCCCGAAGAAAGGTTGCCCGAGTAAGTTATGTCGGAGTAATTTTTACTGCTTATATAATTGTCGTCGTCGATTGTGAGACCTGCCGTCAGGTTGCCCGTGCCGAAGGTTACGGGGTTGTCATACGCTTCGGAAGCGAGGTTGATGTAGAACTGCTGTCTGCCGCTGAAGTGATCTATCGTCTGCGAGGAGGAAGAGGACTGGTTGAAAATTTCCTTGTCAACGCGGAAAATCTTGTCCTCGGCTTCGCTCGAAAGGTTGCAGGTCGTTCCGTTTACCTGATTGTCGAATGTCGTTTCGCCGCCTGCGGCTTCAACCATTTCGTTGTAATCGAAATACTTTGTGAATGAAAGGTCGTCGAAGAACGCATAACCTTCAACCGTGTAATTAGCCGCTTCGCCGAGGCCGACGGTGATTGTTACCGTGGTTTCGGCATAGTTGCAAGCGCTGACGTAAATGGTGTATTCAACCCAGCCGTTGTTGCCGTTAGCCCAGGTGCCGCTCTCTTCGTCGTAAGCGTTGAGCTTCTGAGTGTTGATGTTGGTTATGCTGAACTTGTCTATCGAATTTCCGCCGACCGACTGGTCAACGGTGATGTAAGCTCCGCGCTGGTCCTGAACTTCGGTGCGCGTGTCGTTGTTGCTGCCGAAGTAAAGGTCGCTCGTCTTTACCCACACGGTGAACTTGCCCGCGGTGTTGGCTTCGAGCGTAAGCGATGTGGAAGATGAGTAGTAGGTCTGCGAGCCCTGTTTGTTGTCGTCAACGTAGTTATGGATCATAAGAACGTTGTCTTCGATAAGGCTGTCCTTGTTCAGGTCTTCGGAGGTGTAATAATTTCCCTCGTCGTCCGTCCAGTAGTCAACGGCATTGCCTTCGCTGTCATAGAGCACGACTTCGCCGTTAACCTCCGCCCAGCGGTAAGCGTGGGTGTAGGGGTTGGAAATGTAAGCCGCGTCTTCGGCATTGTCGCTGATGAGGTAATCGTCCGAAGCGTCGTCCTCGTCGTCGTTTTCGTTTTCGACTATTGCCGCGCCGGGATTGGCAAAGGGCAGATCTTCGGGCGAAAGACCGTTGTAGTCAACGTAGTTTTCGTCGTCCGAATCCAACGCATTGTTTGTCCACAGCGTTTGGGGCAGGGAAGTATCTGTAATCGCCGCCCAGGCCTCGTAGTTCGTGCCTATTATGCCTGACATCGAGTCGGATGTGTCCGCTCCGCTGCCCGAGCCAGACGACCAGTTGTCGGGGGAGCTTATAAGGTAGGTTCCGTCGTTGTCCTCGAAAAATTCGAAGTTACCGTTGGGCAGAACCTGCTCGTCCACGCTGGTGGCGGCGTTTTCGTCTTCCTCCGTGGAGGTAGTCGTCTGGGCGCAAGCCGAAGCGAGCATCACGCAGGAAGTCGCAATGGCGGCAAGGCTGCAGACAGCCGACCTGTATGCGGATTTTTTCGATTTGAATTTACTGCTCATATTCGTTTCCTTAAAAAAAGTTGCAAAGATTTTCATTTACGCGCCGTGCCGTCGCAATGCGTGCGCGCACGACCGTACTTTTACATTTTAATATAATTCGACCTTTTAAGCAACTATTTCTGTGTGAAAAAGCAGTAAAAAATTAAATAATTGCGAGCAATCTGCTCAAACTGCGAATGTATGAATAAAAAGACAGGCGGAGTAAGCCTTAATAAACAAATAGCGGCGGGAACGCTGACGGGAACGGTCAACGGATTGTTCGGCGGAGGGGGCGGAATGATAGCCGTGCCCGTGCTCGGCAACTGGCTGGGATACCCCCAGAAAGAGGCTCACGCCACGGCGATAGCAGTAATTGCTCCCGTCTGCGCGGTGAGCGCGGCGGCTTACGTCTTCGGCGGGTATTTCGATGCCTCGGTGGTCATTCCCGCGGCAATCGGCAACGTCGCGGGCGGCGTTCTGGGCGCAAAATTGCTTTCAAAATTGCCCGTTTTATGGATAAAAGTAGTCTTTGCGGCTGTAATGTTCGCCGCAGGGATAAGGATGGCGGTGGGCTGATGTCCTTTCTCATTTTTGCGGCCGCAGGTTTCTTTTCGGGTCTGCTCGGCGGTATGGGAATGGGCGGCGGCACTATTTTAATTCCCGTTCTCACCCTTTTCTGCGGAGTTAACCAGCACGTCGCGCAGGCGGCGAATTTAATATCTTTTCTGCCCATGGCGGCATTTTCTCTGTCCGTTCACAAAAAACAGGGGCTTATAAAGATGGAAGGACTTTTATGGCTCATCCTGCCCGCCGTCATAACGTCGGCTGCTGGCGGATTGCTCGCCATGGTTTTGCCCGCGCTGCTTTTAAGGCGCCTTTTCGGCGCGTTTTTAACGGCTCTTGCAGCGGCTACGGCTTTTTCTGTGTTCTCCTCGGCGAAGAAATAACCTTTTCAGCGGCTCTGAAGAAGCCATTCCGAGGGTAAAAAACGCCGTTGCGGTGAACAGGAACACCGCCGCGCCGCACACAATAACATTCGCAACGGGCGGCATAAAGACCGAAGTAATTCCTTCGAGAAAACTTCCGAAAAGGCAACCCGCGGCGGAAATCGCCGCGCTTGCCGCCGCATATTTCAGCCAGCGCGCGCCGGGGCATTTTTTGCGCAGAAGGTTAAGATTGAGCGCGGAGGTTATAACATAGCTCGCCGTCAGCCCCGCCATGTAAGAGTTTATCCCCCAGGCGGGAGTGAGCGTAAATATGCAGACGAGCATGGCAAGCGCGCCTATGAAAAAGTAAATGAGCGTTTTGACTTCGCAGTTCATCGAATTGAGCGCGGTTGTCGTAATCATGGAAACGCACATGGGCAACAGCATGAAAGCGAAATCGGCAATTACTTTGCCGCTGAACGCGTTGTCGTAGAGTATTACGCCTATGTCCCCGCCCAGCGTGAACAAAAGGGGTATGAGCGCTGCGGCGATGAGCACGGACGATTTTATCGTCTTTTCGATGTCTCCGCGCAGTTTTTCGTTGCGCCCCGCGTAGTAATTTTCGCTCATTTCGGGCGCAACCACGACGGCTATCGAACCTATGAGCGAGCATGGTATGAACAGAACGGGCAGGCTCATTCCCGTAACCGCGCCGTAAACGGCTAGCGCTTCGGAGTTGGTGTAGCCGCACGCGCTTATCAGCAGGGCGGGCAAAAAGGTCGCAACAACCGAATTGAGCAGGGAGGTGGAGGTGCGCATAGCCGTAATGGGCATTGCGGAGCCGAGCAAAGGTTTTACGTATTTTTTTGGGCTGACGAATTTTCCGCCCTTGCGCAGGTACCACCCCACGGAGACGATGAAAGAAAAAATGTACGACACCAGCACGGCTATCGTCGCGAAATACGCGCCCTCCGTGGGCGAGGAGGCGAAGAAGACGAGCACGCTGCCCAGAATTACCATTACGCTGTCTTCGGCGAGTTCGATAATGCTGTAAGGCAGAAATTGTTTGTTTCCCCAGAAAGTGCCGCGCATAACGGCGTAAACGGAAGTGAGTATCAGGCCGGGCAGGAGCAGCACGAAGATTTTCAGACTGCTGTCGTCGGGAAAGAGAAAGGACAGAAGATTGCGCCCGAAAAAAATAATTACGGCGGCGGGCACGGTGAAAGCCAGCGTGCAGGCGACGCCGGCCGAAACGACGGCGTGTTTTCCCTCCGCGGAGCCAGTCGCGCTCTGTTTGGCTATCATGCGCGAAACTGTTACGGGAATGCCGCTCGAGGCGGCGGTTAAAAACACCGCGAATACCGAAAGGCATATCTGATAAATGCCTACGCCTTCCGCGCCTATGACGCGCGAAAGTATAATTCTGTAAACGAAGGACAGACTTTTTTCTATTGTCGAAAACACCGTAACCTGAGCCGCGGACCTGTAAATATTTGTTGCCATTACGCTTTTATTCTACAAATTCCGCGCGCGGAATATGAACAAATATTGCCGAAAGCGGCATATAATGTATAAAATGTTTACTCTCGTTGCGGACAGACCGCTCTATCTGCGGATACGCAGGAATATGACGAAAAGGGCGGCGGAAGAGCTGTACGGCTGTCCCGCCGTGTTTTGTGCGGCGGGTCAGATTATACCTCTGACCGCCCGACCGTGCAATGTTTTCATTGCGGGCGTGGGCGACGATTTTGCAAGCATCGCGCGGGCTACGGGCGCGGGCGAAAACGAGCTTGAAGCCCTCAACGGCGGAACGGTCTATCCCACCCGCAGAATTTTCTGGTTGTCAAAAAGCGGAGATAATTCATAGTATAAAGTAACCCTGACAAAACAGGTTTTACGGAGGTTAAAATGTCGTTTTTTTCCAATTTTCAGTCAACGCAGTGCCCCGGCACGATAAGCGGTAATCCGCTCAACGGGCTCTGCGAAAAAGTATGCATTCAGGCGCAGAAAATTTTCGACGCCTGCATAAAGCAGATACAGATAGAAAATTACACTCTCACACTCACAGATATGACGCCCGCCGAACCTACATATCCGCTCACTTTCATAAGCGCGCGTTCAACCACTTCGGCAGGCACGATAACTTCCCTCAGCGTTGACAGACAGACGGATAAACCCGGCTGCGCGCGCGTTCAGGCAACGGTGTCCATTCCCGTGGAAGTTGCCTACACCGACGCCAACGGAACGGAGGGAGTGGCGCAGTCAACCATATCTGTCTCGCAGGATGTTCTCCTGTATGTTCCCGCGCCTTCCATAATGCCCTACAAGGTAACGGCGGAAGTTTCGGCGGTCGGCACCGAAGGCAAGTTCAATGCGGATAACAACACCTTTACGGTCAACGCCTGCATAACTGTAATTTTAAAGGTTGCCATCGACGTGGAAATTCTTGTTCCCGCCTACGGCTACTGCGCAATTCCTCCCGCACAGGACTACTCGCAGGAGGTCTGCGCGGGCTTTTTCGAACTGCCTCTCTACCCTCAGGGCAAGAGTTGCAACAACTGCAAATAAACAATCTTTCGGGCGGCGGAACTACCCGTTCCGCCGCCCGAATTAACGTTTTTGCAGCCGATATATAGTATTATGTTACGCATAATAGCCTATTTAATAGACAAAAATATATAATTATGTCTATTATTTAGGTAGGGCGTAAAAATGCTTTAAAAGGCGGCGGAAATGTGTTAAAATATAAAATATGAAGGTTTTCGCAATAAGTGATTTACATCTTTCTGGGCTGAGGGACAAGCCCATGGATATCTTCGGTTCCAACTGGGAAGGTCATTTGGAAAAGATAAAAAGCGACTGGAAGGACAAGGTTTCCGACGACGACGTCGTCCTTGTCTGCGGCGATATCAGTTGGGGAATAACGCTAAATGAGGGGCTTTACGACCTTGAAAGTTTGAAGGACCTTCCCGGCAAAAAGGTGTTCATCCGCGGCAACCACGACTACTGGTGGAACGGCATAACCAAGCTGCGCAGCGCCGCTCCCGACGACACTTTTTATTTCCTTCAAAACGACTGCGTAAAGTTTGAAAACGTCGTTATCTGCGGCTCGCGCGGGTGGACCTGCCCAGGCAGCGCGGACTATTCGGAGAGGGACGAAAAACTCTACCGCCGCGAAGCCGAAAGGTTTAAACTCTGCTTTGCAAAAGCGGAAGAAATGCGCGCAGAAGGGGACAGGCTTATTGTCATGATACACTATCCTCCGATGGGGCTTAAAATGCAGCCTACGCTCTTTACCGAACTATTTGAAAAAGCTCGCGCGGACAAGGTTGTTTTCGGTCATCTGCACGGCGAAGTTTATTTTCCGTTCAGGCAGGTGAAAAACGGTATTGAGTACATTCTCACCTCGTGCGACAAAGTCAACTTTGCCTTACAGAGAATTTTATAAAAATTTTTGATTTTTCCCTTTACTTTGATTGTTGTCTGTGATATACTCTTAAAGAAATAAAGATGTTTTTCGGCGGAAAATAAATGGCTGTTTTCAAAAGACAAACAACTTCACATAAGGCAACATTGCAGGCGGATAAATTACCAATTTCAATTTGGTAATGCTTCCGCTTTTTTTTTGATATAAAAAGGAAATACACATGTTGAATTCAAAAGATTTATTGGGACTGAGAAACTTATCGGCAGAAGAAATCACACAGATAATCGACCTCGCCGCCGATTACAAAAAGAAAGTGCTTGCGGGCAAAAAGAAGTTCGACCTTCTTCACGGCAAGACGCTCGTAACGTTGTTTTACGAAAACAGTACGCGCACGCGCACCTCTTTTGAACTGGCGGGCAAACTGCTCGGCGCGCACGAGGTAAACATTTCGGCGTCGTCCAGCTCCGTGCAGAAGGGCGAAACGCTCATCGATACGGGCAAGACGCTCGACGCGCTCCAGACCGACTTCATCGCCATCCGCCATCCCATGGCGGGCGCGCCCAATCTGCTCGCAAAGACGGTAAAAGCCTCCGTGCTTAACGGCGGCGACGGCATGAACGAGCACCCCACTCAGGCGCTTTTGGATATGCTCACCATGAAGCAGGAATTCGGCGGCATAAAGGGGCTAAAAGTTGCAATTCTGGGCGACATAAAGCACAGCCGCGTGGCAAAATCCAACGCGTTCGGACTTAAAAAGATGGGCGCGGAAGTGTGGGTGTATGCACCCAGAACGCTAATACCTTCCGAGTTCGAAAAACTGGGCGCCCACGTCGCTCATTCGCGCGAGGAGGCGATAGAGGGCGCAAACGTAGTCATGGGACTGAGAATTCAGCTCGAACGCCAGTCGGGCGGGCTGTTCCCTTCGCTCTCCGAATACTCAGCATTCTACGGCGTCAAGGACGAACTTTTAAAGGGTGCGGCAAAGGGCGCGATAATTCTTCACCCCGGTCCCGTAAACCGCGGCATAGAGCTTACGCCCTCGCTCATCGATGGGGCTTCCAGCCGCATAGAAGAGCAGGTTACGTCGGGTCTGTGCGTGCGCATGGCGGCGCTTACCCTTCTCAATGAATACAGGGAGAAAAACGCATTATGAAGACACTTATAAAAAACGGCAGCGTCGTACTGAAAGACGCCGTAAAGAAATGCGATATTCTGATTGAAGACGACAAAATCGCCGCGCTGGGCGAAAACCTCGGCGGGGCGGATAAAGTGATAGACGCTTCGGGCAAGACGGTAATTCCGGGCATAATCGATATGCACGTTCACCTCCGCGAGCCCGGCTTCGAGGGCAAGGAGGACATAGCTTCGGGCTCTCTCGCGGCGGTTGCGGGCGGCGTTACGCAGGTGTGCTGCATGCCCAACACCAACCCCGTCTGCGACAACGCGGTAGTAGTAAGATACATTATAGAAATGGCAAAGGAAGTCAATCTTTGCAAAGTCCGCCCGATAGGCGCGATAACAAAGGGCGAGCAGGGCGAAAGCCTTTCGGATATCGGCAAAATGGCAAAAGCGGGCGCAGTCGCGCTCTCTGACGACGGCAGGTCGGTTATGAATTCCAACATAATGCGCCTTGCAATGGAATACGCCTCCGACTTCAACTTGAAGTGCCTCTGCCACTGCGAGGACGCAACGCTCGTCGACGGCGGAGTGGTCAACGAAGGTTACAATTCGACGCTGTGCGGACTTAAAGGTCAGCTCCGCGCCGTGGAAGATATAATGATCTGCCGCGACATCTGCCTTTCGCAGAGCCTCGACATTCCCGTGCACATCTGCCACGTATCCACCTATTCGGGCGTGGAGATAATAAGGGACGCAAAAAAGCGCGGCATAAAGGTAACGGCGGAAACCTGCCCGCACTACTTCATACTGACCGACGATATAATAACCGATTTCGACACATATACCAAAGTAAGCCCTCCCGTCAGGGAAGAAAAGGACAGGAAGGCGATAATCGAAGGTTTAAAAGACGGCACGCTCGACTGCATAGTAACCGACCACGCGCCCCATTCCAAAAAGGATAAAGAGGTAGAATACAACCTCGCGGCGTTCGGCATGAGCGGCATAGAAACGAGCTTCGCACTCAGCTATACCTACCTCGTAAAGAGCGGAATTATGACCCTGCCCGAGCTCATGAGCAAAATGAGCTACAATCCCGCTAAAACTCTCGGGCTTGAGGGCGGCGAAATAAAGGCGGGCGGCGTAGCCGACCTTGCAATCGTCGATCTCGACGCAAGTTATGAAATAGACGGCGAAAAGTTCCTTTCCAAGGGCAAGAATACGCCGTTCAACGGCTACAAGGTTTACGGCAAGGTGTGCGCAACGCTTGTGGACGGACAAATAAAATACGAAAACAAATAAGAGGGAATATAAAAAATGATTGACAATCTTATCGACAGAATAATAGAGATGCAGAACCCCACCTGCGTGGGCTTGGACACCGACTTCAATTACCTTCCCGAAGAAATGCGCGAAGGCATGGCGACTTTCGAGGGCGTCGCGGAAAAGATTATCGAGTTCAACATGAACATTATAGATAAAGTCTGCGACATCGTCCCCGCAGTCAAAATTCAGGTTGCGTACTACGAAATGTACGGCTTCGAGGGACTGCGCGCGTTCGATTACACCGTAAATTACGCGAGCGGCAGAGGCATGTACGTAATTGCCGACTGCAAGCGCAACGACATAGGCTCTACCGCGGGCTGCTATTCCACGGCATACCTCGGCGCGACAAACATTAACGGCAAAAAGACCAAGGCTTTCCCCGCAGACATGCTCACCGTCAACGGCTATCTCGGCACGGACGGCATCGCGCCCTTTGTCGAAGATTGCAAAAAGAACGATAAGGGCATTTTCGTGCTCGTAAAAACTTCCAACCCCTCGTCGGGCGAATTGCAGAATTTAAAGCTCGAAAACGGTCAGTTCCTCTATGAAAGGATGGGCGACCTCGTCGCCGAATGGGGCAAGGACAGCATAGGCAAATACGGCTATTCCGCCGTCGGCGCGGTAGTGGGCGCAACTCACCCCGAGGAAGCGGAGAGACTGCGCAAACAGCTCAAAAATACATTCTTCCTCATACCCGGCTACGGCGCGCAGGGCGGCAACGCTCAGATGCTCAAATGCTGCTTCGACGAGCGCGGACTGGGCGGCATAGTCAACAATTCGCGCGGAATAATCTGCGCATACAAAAAGCCGCAGTACAGCGGCATGGGATACGCCGAAGCGGCAAGAGCTGCCTGCATAGACATGCAGCAGGATTTGCAGTCGGCAATCGGCAAAATGGGCAGATAATGAAAGAATTAAAGGCAAAAGTAAAATCAAACGAGTGCATAGCGCAGGGTATCTACGCTATGACCTTGACCCTTCCCGAAGAAGTTTCGGTGCGCGGCGGACAGTTTTTAAACGTTTCCACGGGCAATAAAGCCAAACTTTTAAAGCGCCCCTTCGGCATAATGAGAAGGGACGGAGCGGACGTAACATTCTGCTATCAGCTCAAGGGCGAGGGTACGGAGTGCCTCGCCGCGGCAAAGGTCGGCGACGAGCTCGAAGTTTTGCTGCCCCTCGGCAACGGGTTTAACATTCCCGAAAGCGTAAAAAACGTCGCCGTAATCGGCGGCGGAGTGGGTATTTTCCCCCTTTTGTCCGTAATCGAGAGCGTAAAGGGCAAAAACTACTATTCATACATAGGTTTCCGCGGCAAGCAGTTCGCCTGCCTCACGGAAGATTTCAAAAATTCCTCGAAGTACCTTAAAATAGTTACCGACGACGGAAGCATAGGCGAAAAGACCAATGCCGTCGCGGCTTTCATGGCGGAAAGGGACAATGTAAAGGCGGATATGATTATCGCCTGCGGACCTCCCGTAATGCTCCGCGCGCTCAAAAAGAGCCTTTCGGATGCGGGCGATAAGACGCCCTGTCTCGTATCGCTCGAAGAGAGAATGGGCTGCGGAATAGGCGCATGCCTCGTATGCGTATGCAGAAAGAGCGGCGGCTCGAACGCCCGCGTCTGCAAGGACGGACCTGTTTTCAACATAAACGAAGTTGAATTATGACGGATAAAGATAAAAGTGCCGACATAGAGGTAATTGCCGTCAAAAGCACCGCTATGGTGTGGCTTGCCGTCTTTGCTGTCATTTTTTCGTCGGGTTTTTTAGTCTGGCTGATCATTCAGGCTGATAAAATGTCATCGTTCGGGGCAGACATGGAGACCTTTGCAATAATCTGCTGGTTGTTTGTCGCTCTGGTCGCGGGCATACTTTGCTATGCTGTATATCTGCTCGTAAAAGTAATTCTTACGTCCAAAGAGATAGTTGTCGCAATGGGCGATAGTTTTTTATTCTGCGGCAACAGATATATGCTTGCAGACATAACGGCGGTAGAATACAGGCGCAGCAATTCAAAAGGAATTTCATACCCGTTCGGAAGGCTTATAGTAAGGTTAAAGGACGGCACAGTTCTTAAATGTCGCTTTGTTGCAGATGTCGAAAAGGTGCATAACAGACTTTATGCGCTCATCGACCGCAGCAAGGAGCGGCTCAAAAACGGAGAAGATAGATAAATGGCTGATTTAAGCGTAAATATCTGCGGCGTAAAATTTAAAAATCCCGTAATCGCGGCGAGCGGAACTTACGGCTTCGGCAGGGAATTTAACGAAGTTTACGATATATCGCAAATAGGCGGAATTTCTACAAAGGGGCTCACCGTCGAACCCCGCCTCGGCAATCCCGTTCCCCGCATAGCAGAGGGCGACAGCGTCATTTTGAACGCCGTCGGCTTGCAGAACCCGGGCGTTGAAAAATTCATAAAAGACGACCTTGACTTTTTAAAGAGCAAAGGCATTGTAATAATCGCCAACGTGGCGGGCAGAACGCTCGAAGATTACGCGGCAATATGCAAACGGCTCGACGGACTGGTCGATATGATAGAGCTCAACATCTCCTGCCCCAACGTCCGCGCAGGCGGCATGGCTTTGGGCATCCGCCCCGAAAATATAAGGGAAGTAACCTCCATCACCAAAGAGCAGCTTAAAAAGACGCCTTTAATCGTCAAACTTTCGCCCAATGTGGAGAGTATTCCCGTAAACGCGCAGGCGGCTCAGGAGGGCGGAGCGGACTGCATTTCTCTCGTCAACACTTTTACTGGCATGGTCATAGACATCGAAAGGCGCAAGCCGATAATTGCCAACAATACGGGCGGCGTTTCGGGCGCGGGCATAAAGCCCATAGCCCTCCGCATGGTCTATGAGGCGGCTCACGCCGTAAAAATTCCCGTAATAGGCATGGGCGGAATATCGTCGGGCACCGACGCCATAGAATTTATGATGGCGGGCGCAAAAGCCGTTCAGGTCGGCACTGCAAACTTTACGAGAGCCGACGCAATGCCCGTCATTATAAAAGAAATGAACGCATGGCTGGATAAGCACGGCATAAACAGCGTAAACGAAATTGTCGATACGCTCAAGCTCAACTGATTACATTAGCATAAGAGGTAAAAATTATGGCTTTGACATACAAACAGCAATTCATAAAATTCATGGTGGAGAGCGGCGTTTTAAAATTCGGCACATTCACATTAAAAAGCGGCAGAATAGCGCCCTATTTCATCAACACGGGCAACTATAAAACGGGCGCGCAACTCGCTAAACTGGGCGAATATTACGCCGCATGCATAGCCGAGAACGATGTAAAAGCGCAGACGCTCGTCGGACCTGCTTATAAGGGCATTCCTCTCGCAGTTACGACCGCCGTCGCGCTCTATAACAACCACGGCATAGACATGAGCTATTGCTTCGACCGCAAAGAAGTAAAAGACCACGGCGAAGGCGGACTGTTTGTCGGCAAACAGCCCGAAGACGGCGAAAAGGTATTAATCGTCGAGGACGTCATGACGAGCGGCAAGGCGCTCCGCGAAATTCTGCCCAAGCTCGAGGCTCAGGCAAAGGTGGAAGTCGTCGGCATGGTAATTTCCGTTGACAGAATGGAAAAAGGTCTCACCTCCGACCTCTCCGCCGTACAGGAAGTTTACCGCGATTTCGGCATAAAGGTATATTCTATAGTTACAATGTCCGATATAATCAAGGCAATCGAAGACGGGGTTATAGAGGGTAAGGAATTCCTTGAAAGTATGTACGCATACCGCAAGCAGTACGGCGTTGACTAAAAAATTAAATAAAACTAAAATACTGAATAAATTAACCGAGCCCGTCCGCAGAAATGCGGGCGGGCTTAATTTTCAGAAAGTACAAAAGGCATAGCCGTTTAACTGATAGTATGAAATGATATCTTCAAGGGCGATTGCGGTCGAGCTTTTTGTAGTGCTGTCGTGGCATAAAAGCACAATATTGTTGCGGTCGGCGGAAGATGACTTCGCGGCTTCGAGAAGTTGCGAGGGCGTCGGGTTTATAATTTCCGCATCGCGAAGCGAAGCGTTCCAGTCTACATATCTGTACCCAGCCTGAGCGACGGCGCGTATAAGTTCATCGCGCAGTCCGTAGCTTCCGCCCGGGAAGCGATAAATTGTGCTTCTTTCTCCCGTAATCTCTTCAATCAGATCGTTGCATTTTTCGATATCGCAAATAAGGGTGCACGGGTCGGCGTAAATTTTTTTATAGTCGTGCGAATAGGAATGAACGCCAATCGTATGCCCTTCTTCGTGCATCCGTTCAACAATATATTTTCTCGTTTCCGCGCTCTGACCTATAATAAAAAAAGTAGCTTTTATTCCGCGCCTTTTGAGCGTATCCAGAATTTTAGGCGTAACCCTGTCGCTCGGACCGTCATCGAAAGTTAAGTAAACGCATTTTTCCATGGTATGAGTGTCCGCGTCGGCGAGCGTAATGTCGGAATGCGGCAGCATGGCAAACAAATTGAGCACAATTGCGGCGAACAGCAGCATAAAAGCGGTAAACGCGGTAATATTTCTATTCATATCCATATATTGTGCATTTTTCCGCCAAATAGGCGCGCTGAAAAAAATAGTTTGAAGTCGGCATTATTTTTTGTATGCGTATTGTAAAAACGCTTGCTTTTATCAAAATTTTTGTTATAATAGATAATGCTTTTGCGCAAGCAAAATACAAATCAATCAAAATGCTACTGTGGCTCAGCCGGTAGAGCAGCTGATTCGTAATCAGCAGGTCACCAGTTCGAATCTGGTCAGTAGCTCCACAAAAACGAGGAAGGATTTTTCTTTCCTCGTTTTTTTGTTATCTTTTCGGCTGTATCCGGACTGTCTGCGCCTGCTGATTAAATAAAACGCGGTCCCCGCAAAAAAGGTTTTTGAGGGGCGACAAAAGTCGGTTTTTAAAATATTGCCAATTTGGACGGAAAGCCGTCAGCTGCGGATTAAAAAAATCGGATAATGCAGGCAGTTTGAAAGTCCTTAATAATATTTGCATATTGATTTTTCGTAAATTTCTGTTACAATAAAATTACAGAACAACGCGGCAAAAATGCTCGCATAAGGCAGGGAGAATATGAAAAAGTTTATTGCAACTCTGATAACCCTTACCGTAATAAGTTGTGCGGCGGCGCTTTTATGCGCTTGCGAAGGTTCTTTCGGCGGTATCGGCGGCGGGGGAAGCGTAGCGGGAAAGACTGATTTGACTTCGCCCCTCATAAGCTACCGTCTGTCTTCCGATCCCGATCCCGTCTATGACGGCACGCCCAAAACGCGGGCTTTCGTCATTACATACGACGGCGGACGCGTCGCGCAGTCAACGGGTACGGCTTCGGACGCCAATTTCGAAATTGAGTATTCAAACAACGTCAACGCAGGCATTGCCTCGGCAAAAGTAACGGCAAAACCTTCTTCATCTTTTACGGGCAGCCTCATTATCAATTTTGAAATTCTTCCCTCGGACGAAGAACAGATGGTAACTTCTTCCGCCGAGCTTGAGCGCTACGCAGCGAGCGGAAACTATTCTTCCGTCAGTTTGTGCTCGGATATTGAAATAGCGGAAGGCGAGAGCGTTACAATATCTTCTGTATGCACCCTCGATTGCGCAGGTTTCGCCTTTATTAATAACGGAACGATTACCAACGAGGGGAATATAATCATCTCGCATAAATCCGACGGCGAAAAGTGCGAAGTCTACAGCTACGGTTCTTTTTACAACGCAGGAAATATTTTCATGCGGGACGAAACCGTATTTTTCAACTGTGGCACGTTCGAAAACAGCGGCAATGTGAATTTTTCTGTGGCATCTTCTGCTTTTTACAGCGACGGCGAGGTGAGCGGCAGCGGAAAAATGTCCGCCTGCTATAACCGCCGCCCGTTAGCCGAGAGCGACATAATCCTGTCGTTTTATTCCGCAACGTATACGGGTGGCGCCGTCTGTCCCGATGTAAGCGTTTTTTCAGAAGGTCAGAAGATAAATCAGTCAAACGAGTATTCGTACTCATACTTCGATAACTTATATGCGGGAGAGGCTTCCGTAAAAGTAACGATGGATAAATATTCGCGCTATTTTACGGGCGAGCAGACGATAAACTTTACCATCGACCGCGCAGAAATTGCCGTGTATGACGAGGCTTCGCTAAAGAAGGCTATAAGTTCCGAGAGTTGCTATAAAATTACAATAGCAAATCTTTCCCGCGCTGTTGAAGATGACATTACAATTCCCGAATACCTCACCGTCGTTGTCGAACAGACGAGCGGAAATGCGATTAAAGGCGACATAACCGTCTACGGCACTCTTTCTGTTACGGGAGCAATGCTGCACAGCGGCAACATAATAAATTGCGGCAGCGTAACCGTCGAAGGCAGCGCGCGGCTTGAGGGAAATTGCGAAAACAACGGCTCGTGGAAAAATTCCGGCGAGATGACCAACGAGGGACAGTTTATCAACAACGAAAACTTTGTAAACGACGGCACTTTTATTAATAAAGGCAGTTTTTCCAATTTCGGACAGACGGACTGCGTAGGCGACATATTTAACTATGACGGGGCGCAGTTGCAGTCGGATAAGACCGTTGAAATAGCGGGAAAACTCTATACCGACCAATCCCCTTCTATGTTTGAGGGCGGAGTAGTTGTGCGCAGTCAGATAACGGAGGAGGACGTTTCGCTTGAACGACCGAGCGTCGTCTACGACGGAAAGTCGCAGTATGCCTCATTGGTATTTAAAGCGACAAACGTTCCTGACGCTACCTACAGCGTAAGCTACGCAAGAAGCGACGGAACTCCTTTGAGCGGCAGACCTGTGGACGCGGGCGCATACGAAGTAATAATAACTTTCAACGGCGGAAGCAAGCTGTATAAAGGCAGCTTGTCTTTAGACTATACCGTCGAGCGCGCGCCCTGCGAAATTGCTGCTATTGCAGACCTTTCAAAGTTGGCAGACAATAATTACGGCGAACTCACGCTGACCGCCGATATGGAGCTGACGCAGGAAATACACATAAGTTCGTGGCAGAAATTCATTATTGCCGAAGGCGTCAGCCTCGTCAATAAATCCCCTTCGTTCTATGTGGTCGGACAGCTGGAAATTAACGGCTCGTTCGTAAATTATACAGAGGAAAACGTCATAGAAACTGCTTCAGGTTCGCGCATAATAAATAACGGAACGCTCTATCTCAACGCGCAGACCGAAGGAATAGAGGGAGAGGGCGTAATTTACGTACGTCGCGACATATCCACGCTCGTATCGTCGATTTCCGATCCTTTCGTGATATACGACGAACAGGGTACGCCTAAACCTCAGATAACCATTTACGACGGCACATATGTCCTGACCAAACAGGATTATAGTGTCAATTACGAAAACTGGCGTGAAATTTCCCTGCCCGATAACAAGGCGAAAATAATTTCTACCGTGCCAACTTTCTCGACTAAATATTTCGGCGTGAAAGTCGATGAATACGAAGTGCGCGGCGGCAGCGCGGAAGTATCGACGGCGGAAGAGCTTATCGCCGCTCTCGCCAACGTGCGCAGCGGATCGCAGCTTTGCAATTACAGCACGGTTACGATGACTGCCAATATAACCGCGGTGAACGATACTTACAATATCATAACCATAACCGTATGTTCCAACACGGTATTTAATATCGGTTCTTACAAATTAAACTTCCGCGACGGCGAAAAGTTAAAGGGGTTCAAGGTGGTAAACAACGGCGAGATAATAATCGACGGCGAAAACACTTTAAGAAGTTCTTCGCTGTACAGCGGAAGCGGAAAGGTGGTGCTGTACGCCGAAAGTGCGGACGACATATATGATTTTGCCAATTACGCAGATACCATACGCCTCAGCGCTGACATCGAAGGTTCGATCACGCTCTATCCTTACAGCAACTTCGCCAAAGAATTTGACCTGTGCGGACACAGTGTAGGTTCGCTGACTGTTAATGCGAGCTGGTGCGACATACTCATAACTTCGTCAGTCGGAGGTGCTTCGATAGGCAAGTCGGGTTCGTCCGTCGCTGCGCTGAATGTGGGCGGCGTTGGCAGTCAGAAGACCATAACGCTTGAAGAGCTTACGATTTACGGCATAAAATATTCGGACGAGTCCTACAGCCAGTGCGTAAACATCGACGTGTCCTGCAACGTCGTTCCCGTATCTTAAAAAATTAAATTCATAGGGCGGCGTAATCTCGCGATTGCGCCGCCCTTTTGCATTTTAACGAACGATGATTTGTAGCTGCGCTTATAATTTAAAATTCATTAAATTATGTGTATTTCCTTGAAAATACCGCGCAAAAAATTATATAGCTTTGCGCCGCTCAATATAATAATAGCGTATGAACAAAAAGGTAAAATGTTTTGTGTTGTTCTGCCTTGCCGCATGCGTAACAATAGTCCTCTTCGCCTGTTCGTGCGGCGGGAAGAGGCTGACGTTTAATGCAAGTTTTTATTTCGTGTGCTACAAAATGCAGGATGACGCGTTTTCCGCGTCTTCCATATCTTCCGCCGTGCAGAGTTTCGGCGGAGCAGGCTATGTGGTGAGTTACGGCGGAAAATACTACATAACTTTTGCCTGCTACTACGGCGAAGAGCAGGCGCAATCGGTCTGCGCGGCTCTCAAAGACAGCGGGCTCGATTGCGAGGTGCTGAAAGTGGAAGTGGACGGATATGACATTTCTGAAAAAAACGTCGGGTTCGCGCGCGAATACAGCGGCTATCTTTCCACGCTCTGCCAGCTTGCCGACGTGCTGTATAACACCGCTAACGCCCTCGACAGCGGAGCAGTCGGGCAGGAGGCGGCGAAAGGTATAATTTCAGACGCCAGGCTATCTCTTCAAGGGCTGTACAAAAACCCTGCGCTCGGCTCGTTTGCGGAGGAAATGGAATATATCCTATCAGAATTTTCCGAAGTCTGCGCGGGCTATGTCTATGCCCGCGACGTCAGGGCATTGCAGATTGCCCTTTGCGACAGCGTAATTAACGCAGATTTTCTATGAAAAGTGTACAAACGCCGCGCGAAGTGTTATAATGTTGGTATGGACTACACACTCATCACGGGCGCGACGGGCGTAACAGGCAGGGCTTTCGCCCTCGCGTGTCTCGAACGCGGCGAAAATCTGTTTCTGACTGGAAGAAGTCAAGAAAAACTCGAAGTTTTGAAAAATTATCTTTTGACGCTCAATTCGGCGGCGGAGATAAAAACTTATGCGTGCGACCTTGCGCATTCGTCCGAGCGCAAAAAACTTTTCGGCGCGGCGCAAGGGCTTACCTTTTCCCGCCTGATAAACGTCGCAGGCGCGGACATTCAGAAGAGTTTTGAACTGTACGATGAGGACAAGCTCGTCTTTCAGACGCGCATAAATTTCGAGGCGGCGGCTTCTTTGTGCCTGTTTTGCATAAAGCACAGAGCGGCAAAACTGAAAATAATAAACATATCTTCGGTCTGCGGCGAAATGCCAATACCTTATTTTGCGCTGTACAGCGCGACAAAGGACGCGCTTACGAATTTTTCGCTCGCGCTCGATGAGGAGTTAAGGGATAAAAACATAACTGTAACCGCCGTGCTTCCGGGCGCAATTTATACCCGACCCGATGTCTGCGACTATATTGCAAAGCAGGGCTTGTGGGGTAAGATTGCGGCAAAGCAGCCGCAGTATGTGGCGGATAAGTCGCTGCGCGCTTCGGATAAAGGCGCAAAAAAGGTCGTCGTCGGCAGAGCCAATGCGTTCGCGCTCGCATTCTCCCGCGCCCTTCCGCGCGGTTTGCTCGCAAAGCTCAACGGCAAAATGCGCAAAGACGTATCCAAGGACGCCTTTTAAGTTTGACGGGCGCGGTTTTGTGTGGTAAAATATTCAAAAATTACGGAGAAAACCAATGAGCAGGGCAGATGAAATTTTTGTCGCAAACATGAAAGAAATAATGACCGACGGAGTGTGGGACACAAATCTTCCCGTCCGTCCGAGGTGGAGCGACGGCACTCCCGCGCACACGATTAAAAAGTTCGGCATAGTCAACCGGTACGACTTGTCAAAGGAATTTCCTATTCTGACGATACGCCGCACCGCACTCAGAACGGCTATCGACGAGCTGTTGTGGATATGGCAGAAAAAGAGCAACAACGTCCATGACCTTCATTCAAAAATATGGGACCAGTGGGCGGACGAAAATGGCTCGATAGGCAAGGCTTACGGCTATCAGCTGGGCATAAAACACCACTATAAAGAGGGCGACTTTGATCAGGTGGACAGGGTTATTTACGACCTTAAAAACAACCCTGCAAGCCGCAGGATAATGACCAATATCTATAACTTTGCCGACCTTCACGAAATGAACCTTTACCCCTGCGCATATTCTATGACGTTCAACGTTTCTGGCGATAAATTAAACGGCATACTCAACCAGCGTTCGAACGACATGCTCACTGCGAACAACTGGAACGTCGCGCAGTATGCCGTGCTTCTGATAATGCTCGCGCAGGTCAGCGGGTTAAAGGCGGGCGAGCTCGTGCACGTAATCGCCGACGCTCACATTTACGACAGGCATATTCCCATAGTAAAGGAAATTATTGAAATGCCCATGTATCCCGCACCCAAACTCGAAGTTGACCCCGACATAAAGAATTTTTACGACTTCACGGTGGACAGCTTCAGGCTTGTAGATTACAAGTGCAACGATAAAAAATACAATATTCCCGTTGCGGAATGAGGAGAAAAAGATGAAAGCCATAGTGCAGGTGGACGAACAGTGGGGGATAGGCAGGGACAACGGACTTATGTTTTCCCTCCCCGCCGACATGAAGTTTTTCAAAAACACGACAGTCGGCAACGTCGTCGTTATGGGCGCAAATACCCTTAAATCTTTCCCCGGCGGAAAGCCGCTCAAAAACAGAACAAATATTGTGCTGAGCAAATCTCTGCCCGAAAGCGACGACAGAATAACCGTCCGCAGCCGCGAGGAGCTTTTATCCGAACTTAAAAAATACCCGTCGGACAGCATTTATGTCATAGGCGGCGCGCTCATCTATTCCATGCTTCTGCCCTATTGCGAAAGCGTGCTAGTAACCAAGGTGAACGCGGTGGGCGGAGCGGACAGGTTCTTCTGCGACCTCGATAAATCTGCTCGCTTTTCGCTTGCGGAAAGCTCCGAGCCCGTCGAAACCAACGGATATATAATAACTTTCAACAAATACGCAAACAACGACATTCAGCCTCTGTAATTTATCAATTTTCAATTTAAATGCCCGCCGCCGCGGACCTCATTGGTCCGCGGCGGCTTATTTTTTGCCCCGCTGACATCGCGCCGGCAATAGCACAGAGACCGCCGCACGCGGCGGTGTTTTAATGCGGAGGGCGGTATTTTAAATTTTTTTGTGCCGAAAATTTTTTCATTCTCTGTCCTGTCGGACTTTAAGCCTTAATTTGTGGCAACGGCGGCTCCGCGCGGCATAAATTGGAATATAATACGCTTTTTACGGGGGATAAAATTTTGGATTGGTTTGTCGGTTTACAGAGCTGGCAACAGGCCGCCATAGCCTGCACTTTCACATGGGCTATGACAGCGGCGGGAGCTTCGCTGGTTTTTGTCTGTAAAAAAGTAAACGGTTCGGCTTTCAGCTTCATGATGTCGGCGGCCGCGGGAATAATGATGGCTTCGGCATTTTTTTCTCTCCTTCTGCCCGCATTGGAGAGCGGAGGGGAATACTCGTACATCGTGCTCACTTCGGGCTTCGTCGCGGGCGGAATACTTATAGTGCTCACGGATATCGCCGTGGCAAAACTAAACCTGTTTTCGGGCGATAAAAGCGCGCGTTCGGGCGCGGTAACCTGCGTTGCCGTAACTATACATAACATACCCGAAGGTATGGCTGTAGGCGTCGCGTTCGCCGCGCTTACGGGTGAGGGCGCTGTAATTTCCGCACTGATGCTCGCCTTCGGCATAGGCATACAGAACTTTCCCGAGGGCATGTGCGTGGCGTTTCCGCTGCGAGCCAACGGTTTTTCGCGCTTCAACAGCTTTTTTATAGGTCAGCTTTCGGGCGCGGTCGAAATAGTTGCGGGGCTCGTGGGCGCAATCGCCGTCAGCGTGATAAGCGGAATACTTCCGTTCGCCCTCGCTTTTTCCGCGGGAGCAATGCTCGCCGTCGTTTGTTCCGAACTCATACCGCAGAGCTTCGAGGGCGGAAAGATAAAGGCTACTCTCGGCACGATTGCGGGTTTCGCGCTCATGATGATTTTGGATATCGCCCTCGGCTGAGGTATAATTGCGCCGCGCTATGCCCAAAATAACGGTATGAGGCGAGAGATAGATCTTACCCGCCGCGACGAGCGGGAAACTTATATAAAGCCTTCCAAAGAGGGAGGAACTAAAAATGACAGGTAAGCACAGGGAAAACTACAACCGAAATTACCTGGAATACGTAAAAAGCCGCGAGCCCAGAACAAAACACTTCAAAAATTGCCTCGCGGCTTTCGGCGTGGGCGGATTTATATGCTGCATAGGTCAGTTTATAAGATATATGTTCGAGTTCGCGGGACTTACGGGAGACGTGCTCGCGGGCAGCGTTTCTGTGGTGCTTATATTTTTAGGCTGCCTTCTTACGGGGCTTGGCGTCTATGACCGCATAGGCAGGTATGCGGGAGCGGGTTCGATAGTGCCCATAACGGGCTTTGCAAACTCGGTTGCGTCCCCCGCGATAGAGTTCAAAACCGAAGGCTGGATATACGGCATGGCGGCAAAAATGTTCACCGTTGCGGGGGCAATCATTGTTTTCGGGGTGTTTTCGGGCGTTCTAGTCGGCTTGATATATTATTTTGTATAAATTAGCCGCCGCTAACACAATATATTGTGCGCTGTAAAAATTTTTCATTCAACATTTAGTGAAAAACTTATTGACATAAATCAAATTAAATGATACAATACGATTGACTTTGATAGAGCCGACGCGCAACCGACGAATACGAGCGGAAAACCGCGAGGGAGCGCGACGGTGTAAGAGTGTCGTTCGTCTGGGCAAATTTATCATATAAGGGGATAAATTGCCCTTATTTTTTTCAGGAGGCGTCGCATGACGGGTGCAATTCATTCATTCGAAAGTTTCGGCACCGTGGACGGACCGGGAATACGCTTTGTAGTATTCGTCCAGGGCTGTCCCATGCGCTGTCTGTACTGCCACAATCCCGACACGTGGAGCGCGGAAGCGGGTCAGAAGTTTACCGCGCAGGAAGTCGCCGAAAGGGCTTTGAGATACAAAAGCTATTTTATGGGCGGCGGAGGTGTAACCGTTTCGGGCGGCGAACCGCTCTTGCAGGCGGAATTCGTCGAAGAGCTTTTCAGGCTGCTCAAAGCGAGCGGCGTCAACACCGCTCTGGATACTTCGGGCATACTGTTCAACGCCGAAAACGAGCACAAGTTCGACGGGCTTTTGTCGGTAACCGACCTCGTTCTTCTCGACATAAAGCATATAGACGACGAACAGCACAAACGCCTCACGGGACATTCCAACGCAAATATCCTTGCGTTTGCCAGATACCTTTCGGCAATAAATAAACCCGTCTGGATACGCCACGTGCTCGTTCCGGGCATAACCGACGACGATGAATATTTAAAGAGGCTGTCGGCGTTTATAAAAACTTTGAGCAACGTGCAGAAAGTCGAAGTCCTGCCTTATCACACCATGGGGGCGGTCAAGTACGAAAAACTCGGCATAGATTACCCCTTGAAGGGCGTAAAGCCGCCAGAAAGGGAGAGGGTAATCAACGCAAAGGAAATACTTAAAATATGAATAAAAAATTCAAAATGATAGAAATCGGCGGCGACTCGTGCGCGAGTTGCCACGCGATGGCGCGACAGGCGCATGAAGTGGCAGAAAGCTGCGGCATGGACTTCGAGCGCATAGATATAGAAATGTCGCCCGAAGCTGTGCAGAAATACGGCGTGGAGCGCATACCCACCGTCGTAATATGCGACGGCGACAACATAATAGCAAAGTGTTCGGGCTATCAGCCCGATGAAATACTCTCCCTGTGGGCAGAGGCAAAGACAGAAGAATATATGAGAGGTAAAGTATGACAAACAAGGCATGGGAGGGATTTGTTCCCGGCTTATGGAGCGACGACGAAGTCAACGTCAGAGATTTCATACAGCGCAACTATACGCCTTACGAGGGGGATGACAGCTTCCTCGAAGGTCCCACCGAAGCAACCCAAAAACTGTGGAGCGAAATACTCGATTTGTCCGCAAAGGAGCGCGCCGCAGGCGGCGTTTTAAAAGCGGATACGAAAATAGTTTCCACGCTCACCAGCCACAAGGCAGGATATATAGATAAGGAACTCGAAAAGATAGTCGGACTTCAGACGGACGAGCCCTTCAAGCGCGCCCTTCAGCCCTTCGGCGGCATAAAGATGGCGGAGCAGGCTCTCAACATGTACGGCTACGAAATCGACCCTCAGGTCAAGGAAATTTTTACCAAATACCGCAAGACGCACAACGACGGCGTTTACGACGCATACACGCCCGAAATGCGCCTCGCGCGCAGCGCGCACATTCTCACGGGTCTGCCCGATACTTACGGCAGGGGCAGAATAGTGGGCGACTACCGCAGGGTTGCGCTCTACGGCGTCGATTACCTCATCGAGTGCAAGCAGAGGGACAAGCTCAATATGGACGGCGATATGACGCCCGACAAAGTGCGCGACAGAGAGGAGCTCTCCGAGCAGATAAAGGCTCTTGCCGCGCTCAAAGAAATGGCGGCAAGCTACGGCAAGGATATTTCCCGCCCCGCCGAAACCGCGCAGGAGGCAATTCAGGCGCTTTATTTCGGCTATCTCGGAGCGATTAAGGACCAGAACGGCGCTGCGATGTCGATAGGCAGAAACTCGACCTTCCTCGATATCTATATCGAAAGAGATTTAAAGCGCGGCATTCTCACCGAGAAAGAGGCGCAGGAGCTCATCGACCAGTTCGTAATGAAGCTGAGAATTGTCAAGTTCATGCGCATAAAGGAATATAACGAGCTGTTCTCGGGCGACCCCACATGGGTTACCGAATCCATCGGCGGCATGGGCGTGGACGGCAGAACGCTGGTTACCAAAAACTCGTTCAGAATTCTTCACACGCTCAAAAACCTCGGACCCGCTCCCGAACCCAACCTCACCGTGCTGTGGTCCAAAAATCTTCCCGCAGGCTTCAAAAAGTTCTGCGCTAAGACTTCTATCGATACCTCTGCCATTCAGTACGAAAGCGACGACCTCATGCGCCCCGAAATGGGCGACGATTACTGCATAGCGTGCTGCGTAAGCTGCATGCGCGTCGGCAAGGACATGCAGTTCTTCGGCGCGAGGGCAAACCTTGCAAAGTGCCTGCTTTATGCAATCAACGGCGGCAAGGACGAAATCGCAAAGGATAAAAAGACGGGCAAGGCAATGCAGGTTTCGCCCATGTATGCACCCATCTCGGGCGACGGTCCTCTCGATTATAACGAGGTAATAACCAAGTACGAACAGATGATGGACTGGCTTGCAGGGCTGTACGTCAATACGCTCAACCTCATTCACTACATGCACGACAAGTACAGCTACGAGGCTTTGGAAATGGCTCTGCACGATACAAACGTGCGCCGCTTCTTCGCGACGGGCATTGCGGGACTTTCCTGCGCGGCGGACTCGCTTTCGGCTATAAAGTACGCAAAAGTATATCCCGTGCGCAACGAAGAGGGCATAGCCGTCGATTTTAAGATAGAGGGCGACTATCCCAAGTACGGCAACAACGACGACAGAGCGGACAAAATCGCCGTATGGCTCGTCAAGACCTTCATGAACAAGATAAAGAGCCACTACACCTACCGCGGAAGCGTTCCTACAATGTCGATACTCACCATAACATCCAACGTGGTTTACGGCAAAAAGACGGGCAACACGCCCGACGGCAGAAGGGCGGGTCAGCCCCTCGCGCCCGGCGCAAACCCTATGCACGGCAGAGACAGCAACGGCGCGCTCGCCTCGCTCGAATCTGTTGCAAAACTTCCCTATGCATATTCGCGCGACGGCATATCGAACACATTCTCGATTACGCCCGCCTCGCTCGGTAAAGACGACTGATAAAAGGAGAAAATAATTATGTCAAGAGTAGATAACCTTGTAAATATGCTCGACGCATATGTTGCGGACGGCGGACATCACCTCAACGTAAACGTGTTCGACAGAGACACTCTGCTCGACGCGCAGGCTCATCCCGAAAAATATCCCCAGCTTACGGTAAGGGTTTCGGGCTATGCGGTAAACTTCAACAAACTCACCAAAGAGCAGCAGGACGACGTCATTTCGCGTACCATACACGAATCTTTCTGATGTCTTAGAAAATTCATAATGCGCGCATGCGCGCCCTCAAAGGGCGGCATGCGCGCTTTTTTGCGTTAAATTGAGGTTGTGCTGTTTACAAACGACAAAATGTATGTTAAAATAAAAAAAGGTAAAAATCAACGAGGGGAAAATATGGCACAGAATAATCCCGCCGATTTTCAGATTGAAGACGGCACTCTGATAAAATACACTGGCGCGGACGCTACGGTAACCGTACCGCCTTCGGTAAAGCGCATAGGTCCCGACGCTTTCGCGGGCTGCAAAACGCTGCAAAAAATCGCCACGCCTTACAAACTCGTAAGAATAGGCAACAGGGCTTTCCACGGTTGCGACAACCTTAAAGAAGTTTTAATGCCCGGCGCGCTTTTCAGGCGAGTGAATTTAAGAAAAATATTCTCCGACCCCGATAAAATTTATTTCCGTTTCTATGCTTCAAACGGTCTCGAAGCGGAATTCGATGACAGCGATTACGGCGAAGAGTGGGATAATCTTCTCGAAGAGGGCGAAAGCGCACAGTCCGTGCGCGTGGGCAAAGTGCTCGGCGCGTCCACTCTGTTGATGGAGGTAACCGAGGAGAGCGAATTTTCCGATGAAACGCCGCAGGACAGCGTAAGTTTCCGTCCCCTTCCCGAGGAGGCGGAAGATGAACCGCTCGAAACGCTGCGCGAAAAAATCGACGCGTGCGCGCCCAAAGTTCTTCCCCCCGAAGAGCTGTCAATCGACCGCAAGCGCGAACTTTTAAATCTTACCGATTTTCTTATCGACGACACTACGCTCATAAAGTACATAGGCGACGGCGAGCGCGCCGAAATACCCGATTTTATAACTACGATAGGCGCAAACGCCTTTTCAAACAGCTCTGTAAAGGAAGTTGTCGTGCCCGACAGCGTTAAAGTAATATCTTCCGCAGCGTTCGCGTGGTGCGAAAAACTCGAAAAAATCAATTTCCCCGCAGGGCTTAAAATGATAGACGAAGTCGCATTCGCCAACTGCTCGTCGCTCAAAGAAATAGTTCTGCCCGACGGGCTGGAGTTCGTCGGCGCGGGCGCCTTCCACGCATGCAGCTCGGCAGAAAAAGCCATTCTTCCGCCGTCGCTCACATCGCTGTCTAGAAGGGTGTTCGACTTCTGCGTATCCCTCAAAGACGTAATAATTCCCGACAGTGTAACGGTAATACAGGACGGCGTTTTCTCGCACTGCGAAAGCCTCAAAAGCATACACCTGCCCGACGGCATAACGCGCATCGCAAACTGGGCGTTCGCCGATTGTTCGTCGCTCACCGATTTCAATTTCCCCGCCGCGCTCGAAGAAATAGGCGACGTCGCTTTCCTCAACTGCACATCGCTAAAAAGGATAGACATTCCCGCCTCGGTAACAAAGATCGGCAGACAGTGCTTCGTAGGCTGCAAGGGCTTAATTCTCATCTCCGCGCCCGAAAAACTGCGCTCCCAGATAGAGAGCGGCAGGGTGTTCCGCGGCATAGGCGACGTCGAGGTCGATTACAACGAATAACTCATATAAACGCATAAAAAACCCGCAGGTTGAACTAAAAACCTGCGGGTTTTCGTTTACAAAGCGCAATGGTTATTGTATAATATATTCTGTATAATTATAAGCGGGGATTGATTTTTATAAAGTGGCATCGGTCAAGCGCAAAAAATTATCCAAAGCAAAACCAGCCGCAATAATTTCAGCGGCGGCAGTGTTCGTAGTTTTCGTCTCTTTGCTCATAACAAATATATTCGTGCCCGTAAAATATCTCACGGCGTACATGGTCGTTGCAGAGCAAAGGCAAGAGGGCACTCTCACCGTAACGTATGCCGACGTGGGCTACGGCGACGCGATTTTAATCGAACTTCCCGACGGCAAAGTCGCGCTCATCGACGGCGGCGACGGAGCGTACGGCAATACGCTTTCGCTTCTTCGCCTTCTTAATTCGAGGGGAGTGGATAAAATCGATTATTTAATCTGCTCGTCGGTGAGGGCGGAACACTGCGGCGGTCTCGCCGAAATAATAAAATACAAACAGGTCGGCACGATTTACGCGCCGTACGTCAATAATACATACATAACCGACGCTTACCGCAATTTTTATGCGGCGGCAGAAGATGAGGGCGCGGAAATGCTCATATCGCAGTATGGCGAGGGCATATACAGCGACGAATACTCATATTTTCTTACCTTTCTTTCGCCGGGCGGCGCGGACAACCCTCTGGGCTATTACGCCGCTTTGAATAAAGAGGCTTCGGAAGAAAATATCCTAAACGCCTGCGCCGTCGTCTGGCTTTCGTATGCGGGCACGTCGTTCGTGTTCACATCTTCGGCGGGCGGAGCCGCGCTCAACAGCATAATCCAAGATTACGAGATTATGACGGCCGCGGGCGATAAATACGCGCAGACAGGCAGTTACAGCGTATCGCTTGAAGATTGCGACGTCGTTCAGGTTGCGGGGCACGGCAGCGCGGATTGCACCTCGGCGGAATGGTACGGCGTTTTAAGTCCGTCTGCGGCGGTAATTTCCGTCGGCGACAATTTTGCGGGCTGTCCCTCGTCGCAGGCGCTTTCGGATGTGTGCAGTCAGGTAAAAGAGCCCCTTTCAACGCAGAACAGGGGCAATATAACAATCAGGGTAACTTCGGACGGCTATGCCGTCCTATAAGGAGAATATATGAAACTTACAACCGCAGGCGAATCGCACGGCAAGGCGCTCGTCGGAATTATTGAAGGGCTGCCCTCTAACATGCCCGTCGACGAGGATAAGATAAACGAATATCTCGCTCTCCGTCAGAGCGGATACGGCAGGGGCGGCAGGCAGAAAATAGAGCGCGACCGCGTCATAATACTTTCAGGCGTCAGAAATAAACTGACGCTCGGCAGTCCCGTCGCTTTCGAAATAGAAAACCGCGACTATGCCAACTGGCAGAGCGTAATGGCGCCCGAGGGCGCGGACGTAACGCAGAGGAGGCTCACACGCGTTCGCCCCGGACACGCCGATCTGACGGGGGTAATAAAATACGCCCAGACGGACGCGCGCAACATTCTGGAACGCGCCAGCGCAAGGGAAACGGCTGTAAGGGTTGCGGGCGGAGCTATCGCCATGCAGTATCTTGCCGAACTCGGAGTACAAATTTCAGGTTGCGTCAGGAGCGTCTGCGGCGTAGAAGATAGGGGCGATTACACCTTCGAACAGCTCGGAAAAGTTAAAAGCCATCCCCTTTTCATGCTCGACGAAAATGCTGAAAAGCGGGCTATGGAACTTATCGACAAGCTCAAAGCCGATGGCAATACGGCGGGCGGCACAGTCGAAATAAGAGTAAAGGGCTTAAAGAGCGGCTTTGGCAGCTGCATGCAGTATTCTACAAAGCTCGACGCCATTCTGTGCGGCGCAATGATGAGCGTTCAGGCGATAAAGGGCGTCGAAGTTGGGCTCGGGTTTGAGGCGGCTCGCCGTCCCGGCTCGGAAGTGCACGACGAAATTTTCATGAAAGAGGGCAAAATTTTCCGTTCCAGCAACAATGCGGGCGGAATAGAGGGCGGAATGTCCAACGGCGAAGAGATTGTTCTTCGCGCCGCGATGAAGCCCATACCCACCTTGATGAAGGGTCTTAGAACTATCGACTATGTAACCGGTCAGCCGACGACGGCGGCGGGCGAACGCAGCGACGTGGCGGCGATATGCGCCTGCGAAATAATTTTGGAATGCGTCGTTGCCTGCGCGCTCGCGGAAGTCGTTTCCGAAAGGCTGGGCGGAGATAATATGGCGGAGGTGAAAGAGCGGTACGACCGCTTGCCGTAATATGAAAATAATAACACTCGACACCCCTTCGTGCGAAAGCGTCATTTATTGCGGCGAAGGCGCGTTTCAGGATAGAACGCAAAACTTAAAGGACAAAAAACTTTTTATAATAACGGACAGTAACGTCCATAAAATTTACTCGCAGCTCATAGAGCAGACTTTCGGCGACAATTATGTGTTTGTCATGCCTGCGGGCGAGGGCAGCAAGAACCACGTTCAGCTATTTAAAATTCTTTCCGCCATGCTCGAAAACGGCGTAACGCGCTCATCTACGGTAGTCGCTCTCGGCGGCGGAGTGGTGGGCGACGTCGCGGGGCTCGCCGCCTCGCTCTACATGCGCGGAATAAAACTCGTGCAGATACCCACAACGCTTTTATCGCAGGTGGACAGCTCTGTCGGCGGCAAGACGGCGGTAGATTTCAAGGGCGTCAAAAACGTTGTCGGCACATTCTATCAGCCGGGCGAGGTTATAGTCGATCCCATGTTCTTGAAAACCCTTCCCAAGCGCGAAATACGCTGCGGTCTGGGCGAAATAATCAAGTACGGCGCGCTCGACGCGGGCATATATAAAAGCCTCATAAAAAACCGCGCCCGCCTCAAAGACATAAAGTTTCTGGAAGATATCACTTTCGATTGCATAGCGCACAAGGCGGACGTCGTCCGCTCGGACGAGCGCGATACGGGCGGCAGAAGAAAAACGCTCAATTTAGGGCATACCACGGGGCACGCGTTCGAGCTGTATTTCCGCAGAAAATCTCACGGCGAATTCGTGCTTATCGGCATGTATTACGAGCTGTTCATTGCCCGTCGCCTGGGCATATGCGGGGGTAAATACGCCGACAACCTTGAAAAACTCATAAAAAAGGTAATAGGTAAAATACCCGCCTACGAGGACGCGGAAAAGGCGGCATATTTTGCAAAATATGACAAAAAGAATGCCGCCGCAACCGACGTATCGGTTATAGTTCCCAAGTGCGAAGGTCAGAGCGAGGAGGTAAAACTCCCTCTCGAAGAATACGTAAAATATATTGCCATGTGCCGCGACAGCCTTTTGTAAGGCGGCATAAGGTTATCAGGAGATAAAATGAAATTAGCAGTCATAGGAAAGGACGTTTCGGCTTCAGACAGCCCCAAAATGCACTCGTTCATAGCAAAGAACATGGGCAACGAAATTACTTACGATAAAATTTCCATACCCGTGGAAGATTTCGAAAGCCGCATAGACGACATAATAAAAAATTACGACGGTTTCAACGTTACAATACCCTTCAAACTCAGCGTAATTCCCCACCTTAACAAGATTGTGGACGACGCGCAGCTCTTTGGCGCGGTAAATACCGTATTGAAGAGCGATTTGTCGGGGCACAACACCGACGGCGCGGGCTTCATGCTCATGCTTAAAAATAACGGCGTGCAGGTTTCGGGCAAAAAAGTTCTTCTGCTCGGTGCAGGCGGCGCGGGCAGAGCGGTAGCCAAAAAGCTTGTGGGCGCGGGCGCGCAGCTCTTCGTTTATGACAGAAATGCCGAAAGCGCTTGCTCCCTCGCCGAAGAGTGCGGCAACGTTACCGTGCTCAGCAGCGTCGAACCCGAAGATTATTACCTTATAATCAACGCCACGGGCGTCGGCATGCACAAATCTGTCGGCATATCGCCCGTGGGCGAGGACGTGCTCTCCCGCACGCAGGTCGCCGTCGATCTCATCTATGTTCCCGCCGAGAGCGAGTTTTTAAAAATCGCCCGCACGCTTGGCAAAAAGACGATAAACGGTCAGGCAATGCTCTTTTATCAGGCGTATTTTGCCGAGTGTATCTATTTCGGCGCACAGCCCGACGACGCGCAGGCAAAGCAACTTTTCGAAAAGTATATAAGTGAGGTGTAAACGATGAAATTTCTGTTTATAAACGGAGTAAATCTCAACATGACGGGCAGGCGCGAAAAGGGCGTCTACGGCACGCAGACCCTCGACGAGATAAATGAAGAAATAAAAGCTCACTTCAAAGACGACCGGTGTCAGTTTTTCCAGAGCAATATAGAGGGTGAAATATGCACCGCCATACACACCGCCGACTGCGACGCAATAATTCTTAATGCGGGCGCGTTCACTCATTACAGCTACGCCATACGCGACGCGATATCCTCCGTCGATATTCCCGTCGTCGAGGTGCATATGTCCAACGTGCACGCGCGCGACGAATTCCGCCACAAGTCTGTGATTTCCGCCGTATGCAAGGGCGTCATTGCGGGCTTCGGCAAAAACAGTTATATCCTCGCCGCGGAGAGCTTTAAATTATGAATATAGTTCTCTGCGGAATGATGGGCAGCGGCAAGACGACCGTCGCCGCTCAACTTCACCGCGCCTGCGGTCTTGATTGGGTGGATACCGACGAAGAGATTGTAAAAGCGCACGGCGAAATCAATAAAATATTTGCCGACTTCGGCGAAGAACGCTTCCGCGATATTGAAAGCGAGGTCGTAAAAGAGGTGGTGTCCCGCTGCGACAACGCGGTAATTTCCCTCGGCGGAGGCTGCGTTTTGAGGAAAGAAAACGTGCTCGAACTCAAAAAGAACGGCAAAATTTTCTATCTCCGCGCACAGCCCGAAACTATAATTGCCCGCATTTCGGGCGATACGACGCGCCCCCTTCTCAAAGGCGGGTTGGAGGAAAAGGTCCGCTCCATCAGCGCGGCGCGCTCGAAAGTTTATGAGGGCGCGGCGGACTATATAATAGATACCGATGATCTGACACCCGCGCAGATAGCGCAAAAAATAACGGAGATTGCAGGCAGATGAAAACTGTGCTCATAACGGGCGGAACGCGCGGAATAGGCAAGGCGATAGCCGAAAGATTTCTGCGCAGCGGATACGAAGTTATCCTTAATTACTGCCACGACGAAGAGGCGGCTCTCGCCGCGCAGAACGAATTCAACGAACAGGACTATTGCCCCGTGCTCATGCGCGCCGACGTTTCGGACGAAAAGCAGGTCAAAGATATGTTCGCCGAAATCTTCCGCATTTACGGCAAAATAGACGTGCTCGTAAACAACGCAGGCATTTCCAAAATAAATGTCATACAGGATACAACCCTTTCCGATTGGGAGGAGATCATGGGCGTAAACCTGCGCGGAGTGTTCCTTTGCAGCCGCGAGGCTGCGCGCAGCATGATAAGCTACGGCGGAGGCGCCATAGTCAATATCGCCTCTATATGGGGCGAAGTCGGCGCGAGCTGCGAGGTGGCGTATTCCGCCACGAAGGGCGGCGTAATAGCCTTTACAAAGGCGCTCGCAAAGGAGCTCGCCCCCTCGCACATAACAGTCAACTGCGTATCTCCCGGAGTGATAGACACGCAGATGAACGCGGGCTTTACGCAGGAGGAAATGGAAGATCTGATATCGCAGATACCTCTCGGAAGACTGGGCAGCGGCGAGGACGTGGCCGAAGCCTGCCTTTTCGCCGCCGAAAGCGGCTATATCACGGGCGAAGTTATCTCCGTCGGCGGCGGGTTCGCAAAATAACCGTCCGAAAATGCGACTTGCAAAAAAGCGGATCTTGTCCGAAAAATTGCAAAATAATGTGTCAAACAAAAAAATTTATAAAATTTTTGTATCAAAAAAGGAAATTGCACATTTTTTTCGTATATAAAGGTAGTAATGGAAAAATCGATACGCATTCAGACACAGGAACGCGAAAGGCAATATCTTTCGCCATATGCAACTCTTTCCGAAAAGAGCGCGGGCAGACTGCGCGAAGAGCAGCCCTGCGAAATGCGCACGCCTTTTCAGCGCGACAGGGACAGAATTATATACTGCAAATCGTTCGTGCGCCTTAAAAATAAGACGCAGGTCTTTTTTTCGCCCGAAGGCGACCATTACGTAACCCGCCTGACGCACACGCTCGACGTGTCGCAGATAGCCCGCTCGCTCGCGCGTTGTCTGCGCCTAAACGAGGACCTCGCCGAAGCCATAGCTCTGGGGCACGACCTCGGTCATACGCCCTTCGGACACAGCGGCGAGCGCATACTCAATAAACTCGCCCCGGGAGGGTTCAGACACAACGAACAGTCTTTGAGGGTGGTCGATGTGCTCGAAAAAGACGGCAGGGGGCTCAACCTTACATACGAAGTGCGCGACGGCATAGTCAACCACAACAACCACAAAAACGAGGACAAGCCTTCAACTTTGGAGGGCAAGTGTGTCTGCATAGCCGACAGAGTGGCTTACATAAATCACGACCTCAACGACGCCATCCGCGCGGGCGTGCTCAAAGCCGAAGACGTCCCCGAAGATATAGTCAGCGTTCTCGGATCTACTTCGCGCGAGAGAATAAATACGGCTATAACTTCCGTCTGGCTCAACAGCGCGGACAAGCCGTATGTCAAGATGGGCGACGAGGTGCGCGAGGCGAGCGACAAACTGCGTGCTTTCATGTTCGAAAGGGTGTATCGCACGCGCTTTGCCATGGGCGAAGAGGAAAAAGCCGAAAGGATGCTCTCGGCTATGTACGATTATTTTATAAAATATCCCGAAAAACTGCCTCAGACGTACCTGATGTTAATGCAGACATACCCCCGCGAACAGGTCGTATGCGACTATATTTCGTCCATGACCGACAGGTATGCGGTAAAGGTATTCAACTCTATATTCGTTCCGCGCGGCTGGACTTTCGTGGACGAACTCAACTGACGGCAATGTGCGCCGCCGAAAATCAAAGGAGATAGCCGCAAGGCGCAATGGACCAGGAATTTTTAAGAACGCTTAAAGATAAACTGAATATCGTCGATGTAGCGAGCGGCTATTTCACGCTCGAAAAGAAGGGTGCAAACTACTGGGCTTGCTGTCCATTTCACCACGAAAAGACGGCGTCTTTTTCGGTAAACGAGAGCGGACAGTTCTATCATTGCTTCGGCTGCGGGGCTTCGGGCGACGTCATAAAACTTGTGTCCGAAATGGAAAGCCTCGATTTCATGGACACGGTAAAACTGCTCGCCGAGCGCGCAAACCTGCCCATGCCGCAGTCGGACTTCGACAACCGCACCACAGCGGAGGCGAAGAGAAAGAGGGACACCCTTTTAAAACTTTTAAACGACTGCGCGCACTTTTACCTCGATAACCTCAATTCGGGCAAAGCCGACGCGCACATTCAGTACATACTCAACAGAAATATCCCCTCGCGCGTCGTCCGCTCGTTCGGGCTGGGCGCCAGTCTTAATTTTACCGACCTCCCGAAATTTTTATTGTCAAAGGGCTATTCAAAACAGGATATGCTCGACAGCGGCACGGTAAACGAGGTGGACGGGAGATTGGTCGATGCGCAGGGCGGAAGATTGATTTTTCCCATAATCAACGCGCTGGACGAGGTAATCGCCTTCGGCGGCAGGGTGCTCAAAAAGACCGATTTCGCAAAGTATAAAAACACGAAAGAAACTATAATTTTCAATAAAAGCAAGACCCTTTACAACATAAACCTTTTAAAAAAGCTCAAAAGAAGCCAAAATATAAAGGAAGTAATAATGGTTGAAGGGTACATGGACGCCATTTCGCTCTATTCCTCGGGCTTTAAAAACGTAGTCGCCAGTATGGGCACGTCTTTAACGCAGGACCAGGCGCGACTGATAAAGCGATATACCGATACCGTCCTCATTTCCTACGACGGCGACACGGCGGGCAAAAAGGCGAACATGCGCGGGCTTGAAATTTTAAAGGGCGAAGGGCTCAACGTAAAGGTCGTTCCCCTGCCCGAAGGGCTCGACCCCGACGACGTGATAAAACAGCGCGGCGAGGAAGGGTACAAAGCCTGTCTGGACGCGGCTATGCCGCTTATCGACTATAAACTTTCCGTCCTCGGCGAGGGTGCAGACCTTTCAAAGACGGAGGATAAGCGCAGATACGTCGCCGATGCGATAAAGATTATCAAAACGGCGGACAGCTCCGCCGAGCAGGAAGAACTTTTAAAGAAGCTGCGCGACAAGACGGGCATAACTTACGAAAGTTTAAACCGCGACCTCAACGCGTTGCCCAGCCAGATGGAGATAAAATCTGACAGGCACGAGGACAGGGCGGACAACGCCACGGCTTCATTGAAGGCTTCGCGGTTTGTCATAGTAAGTTATCTGTTCGGCGCCGATTATACGGCGGATACCGACATAGCCGAAATACCTTTCACCAATCCCATTCACCTCATACTCGCCAGGTATGTAATATCCAAAAAACTGCTCGGCGAGAGAATACATTTAAGCGAAATTTTCGAATTTTTCGAAGAAAAGACGCCCGAGTATGAGGAACTTACCCGCATACTCGACTATTCCGACGGCGACAAACTGTCGGGCGATGTTGCGGCAAAATATTTTGCCGACAGCGTCGTAAGGCTGAAAATGGACTATATAGACGAAGAAATAAGTTCGCTCACCGCAAAGACGGCTTCACTCACCGACGTCAACGACAGAAGGCAATGCGCCGCGCGGCTTAACGAACTTTTCAAACAAAAGGAAAAACTTAAAAACGGGGTACGTTAAATGAATTTATCCGACCAGAAATTAAACGAAATACTTAAAAAGATTATCGACGACTATTCAAACAAAGGCTCGATAACGACAAACAACCTCTGCGATATAATGGAAAAGTACGAAACCACGCCCACGCAGATGGATTTCGTATATAAATCTATTGCGGAGGCGGGCATTCAGATAATCGACGAAGCCGAAAGGGACAACGAACTGTACGAACAGGCTCTCTCGGATATCGGGCTCGACGACCCCGTCAAGATGTATTTAAAGGACATAGGCAGGGTGCCCCTTCTTTCCGCCGACGACGAAATAGAACTCGCCCGCAAAATGCAGGAGGGCGACGAGGAGGCTAAAAAGAAACTTTCCGAAGCCAATTTAAGGCTTGTAGTTTCCATCGCAAAGAGGTATGTCGGGCGCGGCATGCTGTTTTTAGACCTCATTCAGGAAGGCAATCTAGGTCTTATGAAGGCCGTCGAAAAATTCGATTATCAGAAGGGCTTCAAGTTCTCTACCTATGCAACCTGGTGGATAAGGCAGGCTATAACCCGTGCGATAGCCGACCAGGCCCGCACCATCCGTATCCCCGTGCATATGGTCGAAACAATCAATAAACTGACGCGCGTTTCGCGCATACTTTTGCAGAAGTACGGCAGAGAACCTACCCCCGCAGAAATCGCGCAGGAGATGAACATTTCCGAAGAGCGCGTGCGCGAAATACAGAAGATTGCGCAGGACCCCGTCTCGCTCGAAACGCCCATAGGCGAAGAGGAAGATTCTCACCTCGGCGACTTCATCGAAGACGACAGAGCGGTTACGCCTTCTGACAGCGTATCCTCCACAATGCTTAAAGAAACGCTTTTGTCCGTCCTCAACAGTCTCACTCCCCGCGAGGAAAAGGTTCTTCGCCTCAGGTACGGCGTGGACGACGGTCGTCCCCGCACGCTCGAAGAAGTCGGCAAGGAATTCAACGTAACGAGGGAGCGTATCCGCCAGATCGAGGCAAAGGCGTTGAGAAAGCTGCGCCATCCTTCGCGCTCCAAGCACCTCAAAGATTTCCTCGATACCTGATGGACAGAATAGAGCAAATCTGTTCGCGGTTCGAAAGGTGCGGCGTGTTCGCCGACGTCGGTTGCGACCACGGCTACTGCACGCAGTACATGCTTAAAAACAACCTCTGCGACCGCGCTGTAATTTCGGATATAAGCCAAAAAAGCCTCAATAAAGCGCGCCTGCTTTTAAAGGACTATTTTGCGGCGGGAAGGGTAAGCGCCGTCTGTTGCGACGGTCTGATCGGAGTAAAAGAAGCTGACCTCGTGCTCATCGCGGGCATGGGCGGCGACGAAATTTTAAAAATTCTGCAACAGGGCTACATACCCGAAAAATTCGTCTTTCAGCCTATGAGCAACGTTGCAAAACTGCGCGAATATCTTCTTGAAAGGGGCTGCGGCATAACAGAGGACAATATTTTCAAAGACGGAAAATTTTATTTTATCATAAAAGGGGTGCGGCAGGGCTGTAACGAAAAATACTCTCCCGAACAGCTTGCGTTCGGCAAAGACAGCCTGAAAAATCCCGTGCTCAGAGAATATCTCGGCGAGGAAGCGGAAAAAATCCGCGGCTATCTCGCCCGCGGCATGCGCGAAGAAAACAGACAAATGCTCATCGGCAGGCTGAAATTTTTAACGGGGGTATATTCAGGTGAAACTTAAAGAGGCGTTTGCCATAACCGAGCGTTGCTGCGCGCCCGTCGCGCTCAGCGACGAACTGTGCGCAAAGTATAACCACTACGACAACAGCGGCATACTCGTCGAAAACGAGGGCGAAATAACGGGCGTTCTGTTCTCTCTCGATTTCACGCCCGCCGCGGCTGAAGAAGCGATAAAGCGCGGTTATAACTTAATCATAACTCACCACCCCGCAATTTATCACGGACAGCACAGAATAACGCCCTCCAACGACCTTATTTCCCAAGCTCTCGTAAAGTGCATACGCGGCGGAGTGGGCGTCATTTCCATGCACCTCAATTTCGACTGCGCGCGAGAGGGCATAGATTATTATTTAATGAAAGGTCTCGGCGGCACCGAGGCGGAGATAATGGATAAACTCTCCGTCGGCGGCTACGGCAGAGTTTACTCGATACCCGAAATTAAATTTTGCGATTTTGTCAGAAAAATAGGCAAAACATTCAACACAAAGCGCATCTTTTCTTATGGCGACCCGCAAAGACCGATTAAAAAAGTCGCGTCGTTCTGCGGCGCGGGCGCGGACGAAAATGCGGGCGGTTTTGCCATAGCAAACGGCGCGGACGTAATTGTGTCGTCTGATTTTGCTCACCACATGATAACGGGGCTGTACTACAACGGAGTAAACGTCGTGCAGATGACGCACTACGCATCCGAAGTTTACGGCTTTACGCATATGGCGCGCAGGCTCATACCCGAGCTCGGCGTGCCGGCATACGTCTTAATCGACGAGGAACTTTTGTAATTTCAAGGAGAAAAATTATGTCACAGGTTGAAAAACTTTTAAAATACCAGCAGGAGGACAGCCGTCTTTTGAAGATCGAGCAGGAAATTTCTGCCAGCGACGAGCGCAAAAAGTACATTCAGACGCGCAACTTCCTCACGAAGGCGTCCGAAAAGCTCGACCAGTTAGAGAGCAAGGCGAGCGAGATAAAATCGCTCATCGACCGCCTTGAAAAGAAGTATTCCGAACTGGTTGAAACGCTCAAAGATTTCGACAACCTCGACAAACTCGTCGAAGCGGGCAACGATATATCCTTCTACAAGCGCAGCGCGCAGTCGCTGGCCGACTCTTTCAAAGCTCTAAAAGGCGAGATAGCAAATCTCACCGCGACGGCAAAGGAAACTTCCGACGAATATCAGAATTTGAAAAAGAAGGTCATTTCCGCGCAGAAGGAATACCCCGTTTTGCAGGACGCTTTCAAAAAATACAAGGCGGAAAGGCAGGCGGAAGTGGACAAGATAACCGCAGAGCTCAAAAATCTTTCCAAGGATATCGACGAGGAAGTGCTCAAAAAATATCAGGCAAAGCGCAGCGAAAGAGTTTTCCCCATACTCTGCAAGCTCAACGCCGATATCTGTCCCATGTGCGGCACATCGCTGTCCATTGCCGAAAAGGAAGCGGCTTCGTCGGGAAGGGTGGTTGAGTGCGAAAACTGCCACAGATTTTTATATAAAGGTTAAAATTGCAGTCATAACCTGCTTGCGCGGACATATAATATGTAATGTGCTCCGCGCGGAGGAAAAACTGCGGGAGCATATAGTTTGCGGGCGCGGCGGGATGTCGCGCCCGTTTTTTAGTTAGCAAACGTATTTTAACGCGATATTTGCCTTCTCTGAAATTTTTCAATGTTGACAGTACGCTTTCAAGGTAGTAAAATATAAAAAAACAAAAAAGGAGTGTAAATATGAAAGTATTGATGATAAACGGCAGCCCCCACGAACACGGCTGCACCGACGCGGCTTTAAAAATTATAGCCGAAGAATTGAAAGCGCAGGGAGTGGAAAGCACGATATTCTGGATAGGCACAGGCGCTGTTCATTCGTGCATCGGTTGCCTGAACTGCCGAAGGACGGGCAAGTGCATTTTCGACGACGACGTCGTCAATAAGCTGGGCGCAATGGTAAAAGATTACGACGGTTACATCTTCGGCTCGCCCGTGCATTACGCATCCCCCGCAGGCGCAATGGTCTCCGTGCTCGACAGGCTCTTCTATGCCTACGGCACATATATGAAGTTCAAACCCGCCGCAAGCGTAGTTTCTGCAAGAAGGGCGGGCACTACGGCTTCATACGACGTCCTCAATAAATACATAGGCATATCCTCCATGATACAGGTTCCCGCAACCTATTGGAATATGGTTCACGGTAGCAAAGCCGAAGACGTCTTGAAGGATGAGGAGGGCGTGAGCGTCATGCGCGCGCTGGGCTCTAATATGGCATGGCTTTTAAAACTTATCGATAAAGCCAAGGGCACCGAGCTCGAAAAACCCGTCATCGTCAAAAAAGTCATGACGAACTTCATAAGATAAGGAAAGTAAGGAATATCTTACAATATTTTATATAATTATTGCTCATAAACAGCGCTCATGATAAATTGTTTGTCCCTGCTGTTCTGCGCAGACGGATACAGCTGCCAGCAGGCTGCAATCGCGCATTTTGCCAAAATTGCAAACACAACAGATACAGCCTCGTTTACATAAGCCTTAAAGCCTTAAAAGTTTCGTTCACGAAAACAAAAAGTTTTGACCGAATAAATTAATCAAGTCGCTATACAAATTAATTAAGCCACAACAAAGCCCCGTCCGCAAAAAGCGGACGGGGCATATTTTATTTATGGTTGTGAAGTTTAAGGGGTAACTCTGTTTATGTCTCTGGGGAACATGGCTGCATAGCGCACGTTCTTGAAGCCTAAAAGGTGCATGGTAAGTCTTTCAAGTCCCAGACCTAATCCGCCGTGAGGGGGAGCTCCGTATTTGTGAAGCATAAGGTAGGTTTCAAAGTCGTCGGGGTTCATGCCCAGTTTTTTCATCTTTTCGACCTGCATGTTGTAGTCGTGAATTCGCTGTCCGCCCGAGGTAATCTCTATTCCGCGGAACAGAAGGTCGAACGAAAGGGTAACTTCGGGGTCTTCGGGGTCGTCCATCGTGTAGAAGGGGCGCTTTGCGCTTAAATAGTGAGTTACGAACAGGAAGTCGGAGTTGAACTGCTGTTTTGCCCACTTGCCGAGGAATGCTTCCTCTTCGGGCTCGAAGTCCTTCATATCCGTAATATTTTTGAGCTTTTTCACGCACATTTCCTTTGCGTCCTTAAAGCGCACGCAGGGGATAGAGGTGATTTCGGGTATATCCACTTTCAGAAGCTCGATTTCGGGCGCGTACTGCTCTTTGAGCAGCTTCATTATATATTTAAGAACGCCCGTTTCCATATTCATAATGTCGGTAAAGCTGTCGATAAAGCCCATTTCGAAGTCCATCGAAATGTACTCGTTGAGGTGCCTCGATGTGTCGTGGTGTTCTGCTCTGAAAACGGGACCTATCTCGAATACTCTCTCATATACGGGAACGAGCGCCTGCTTGTAGAGCTGGGGGCTCTGAGCAAGGAAGACGGTTTTGCCGAAGTAATCGAGCTTGAACACGTTCGTGCCGCCCTCTGCGCCCGCAAAGTTGATTTTGGGCGTGTGAATTTCGGTAAAATCCTGGCTCATAAGGTATTCTCTGAAGCCGCGCTGAATGCCCTCCTGAATTTTGAAAACTGCGCGCTCTTTGGGGTTGCGCAGCGTTACGGGGCGGTAGTCGAGATCTACGTTCAGATCGCAGTTGACCTGTTTTTTGGATATAACGACGGGGGGAATGGCTGCGGGAACGGAAAGAACCTCTATATTGCTTATCTGCAATTCATAGCGATCGCTGCCGTCGCGCGTCTGGCTCTTTACGACCTTGCCCGTAACTTTGGCAGAGCACTGTTCAACTACGTCCTCGGTAAGTCTGTAGTCCGAAAATTCGGGCGAATAGACGCACTGTATAAGCTCGCGCGCCGTTCTGACTATAATAAAAGCGAAGTCGCTCATGTCTCTTATATTGTGTATGGCGCCCTTTATGGTAACCTGTTCGCCGACGTGATTGCAAAATTCCGAGTACGGCGTAGAGGTGCGCTGTATGACGCCTGTCATTTCCTGCATAAAAAACCTCCGATAATCGATTTCGCATTAAATTTTACTTTAAAAAGCGATAAAAATCAAGTATTTACGCCGATGCGCGCAAAATAAATGTGTCCGCTTGCGGCAAACTTGCGTGGAGGAATATAAACACCTGTAAAATATAAATTGCGCCCGCGGCTCAACGCCGCGGGCGCAAACGTTACCCCGCTCTCTCAGATATAACAAGGGCAACAAATTATTATAACCGCTTAATTGCGGTTTTTTGACACAAAAAATCCGCTTATGCCGTGTTATGAAAAAGTATTAACCCGCTTCTCGCAGGTGGGTGCGCCGAGGCGAAAAATATTCGGACTTTCCGTAAAAATACAGACCTTGCCTATTTCCGCGAACGAAACGCTCCCTGAATTATATTGTGGATTACGAATTTCCCATACCACGCACACAGCAGACTTATACATAGTATAGCACACAAATCAAAAAAATGCAACATCCGCAAAATAAAAGTTAAAATGCAAAAAGCTGTTAAATATTTTCTTAAAGTTGAGAAAAAAACTTTTCAAAAAAAAGCCCCGCCGTAAATTTCGGCGGGGCTTAAATAAGAAATTGTTACTGAATTGTTTCTACGTTTATGAGGTTGGAGTTGCCGCTCTTGCCGTTGGGCGTGCCGCCGGTGAGCACGATTTTGTCTCCCTTTTTGACGAGACCCGACTCGATAGCCGCGCGCTTTGCGTAGTGGAAGAGTACGTCGACGGAATAGAACTCTTCGCTCATCACGGGAATGACGCCCCATGAAAGTCCGAGCTTTCTGTAAGCCCTTTCGTCCGTCGTCATGCCTATGATATCTATCATGGGTCTGAATCTCGAAACAGTTCTCGCCGTTGCGCCCGTTCTGGTGCAGACTACTATGACTTTTGCTCCGATATCCTGCGCGAGCGTGCACGCGGAGTGAGAAAGCGCCTGTGCGAGGCCGTTTATGTGGTAATCGCTGTCCTTGATGTAAGCGATGTATTCGGTGTTTGCTTCGGCTTGCTTAGCAATTCTCGACATTGCTTTTACAGCTTCTACGGGGTAGTGTCCCGCAGCCGTTTCGCCCGAAAGCATTATTGCGGAAGAACCGTCATATACGGCGTTTGCAACGTCGGAAATTTCTGCACGGGTGGGACGGGGCTGGTTAATCATCGATTCGAGCATTTCTGTCGCGGTAATAGAGCGTTTGCCGTGAATTCTGCACGAATTGATTATGTGTTTCTGAATTGCGGGCAGTTCCTCGTAAGGCACTTCCACGCCGAGGTCTCCGCGGGCAACCATTATGCCGTTGCTGACCTCCATGATATCTTCAAGATTTTTAACGCCCGCGCGGCTCTCTATTTTAGCAATAATTTCAATTTCGTCTTTGGTATCGCCGCACTGACGCAGCCAGTTTCTCACGTCGATTATATCCTGAGCCTTGGAAACGAAGGAGCAGGCAACGAAATCTATGCCCTGTTCAACGCCGAATTTAAGGTCGTCCTTGTCCTGTTCGGAAAGATATATCATTTCGAGCTCTTTGTCGGGGAAGAACATGGACTTTCTGTTGGAGAGCACGCCGCCAACGAGCGTCTTGCATATAACTTCGGGCTCTTTAACGCTTTCCACTTCGAAAATCATAAGTCCGTTGTTAAGAAGAATTTTATCCCCGGGCTTCATCTGTTTGCAGATGTTTTTGAAGGAAACGGAAACCTTTGTCTGGTCGCCTTCAATATCTTCCGTAGTAAATGTAAACTTATCGCCTTCTTTAAGCGTAATTTTACCGTCTTTGAATGTCTTAATTCTGAATTCGGGACCCTTCGTGTCGAGCAGAATGGGGAGGGGAACCTTCTTTTTGTCCCTTACCTTTTTGATAGTTTCAATCTTTTTAAGGTGTTCTTCGTGCGTTCCGTGCGAAAAGTTTAATCTGGCAACGTTCATGCCCGCATCAATCATTTTGGAAAGAACTTCTTCGGACTCGCTTGAAGGTCCGAGAGTGCATATAATCTTGGTTTTCTTCATTTATTAACTCCTGTGCAAAATCATCCGCATATATTTTAAATTATTTTTTCGCAAAAAGCAATAAAAGTAAATAAATACTTTTGCATAATTTGCAAAAAGGTGGTAAAATAATTGCGAATTCGAGTTAATCGTGCGGTTGCGGGCAATGAAAATTGCGTGAGGAAAGTCCGAGCATCGCAGAGCAGGGTGCCTGCTAACGGCAGGTGAAGGCGACTTCAAGGAAAGTGAACAGAAATATACCGCAGACCTTTGGTCTGTAAGGTTGGAATGGCGAGGTAAGAGCTCACCGTGGCGACGGTAACGCCGCCAGCCAATTAAACCCCACCCGATGCAAGATTGGGGCGCAGGCTGACCTTAACGTCAGGGCTGCTCGTCCGTTTGCGTCCGTCAACATCGCTTGAGCTTGCAGGCGACTGCAAGACTAGATAGATAACCGCACCAGACAGAACTCGGCTTACAGATTAATCTCGGATTCGCTTTTTTTAATTCCGCGGCTTGCCGCGGATTTTTTTATAGACGGCTTTTACGGTTAAAGTTCAGACGCCTGTTTTTAATTAACGCCGAATGGTGGTCAAAGTAATCAAAAAAGCGCGCCTCCGCGCATAAATGTGCGCG
>ULSO01056144.1_pt1 | contig 61657 bp, 21 predicted proteins | sample 1956701 | NCBI WGS metagenome assembly ULSO01 (sample SAMEA4835708, study PRJEB28245) | human gut metagenome | biome: gut microbiome; material: fecal sample | place: Denmark | collected 2008 | reverse complement strand
AAAAAAGCCATAACTGATAAAAATTTTTTCATAAAATCCTCCTTTATGTTTTTCTCTTTTCTTTATATCATGAAGAGATTTTGTCAAAACATTTTGAAATCTTTGACATATATATTTTATCACATCATCGAATTTTTCACAAAACAAAAACCAAAAAAAGCAAAAAGAATTTTTGTCGAAAATCTCAATCAACTTTCCCTTTTTTGTTTGACTGAGAAAATTGAATTGTGAGATAATATACGCATGAAATCATTAAATTATTTAGATATGGCAAAATATTTGCTAAAATTAGAGAAAATCGCATATAAAAAATGTTCAAAGGAAAAAATTGATGTCAAAGACAAAGGCTCTCATGACCTTTTGACAACCCTAGATACATCTTTGGAAAAATTCATCATCAAAGACCTAAACAAAAACTTTCCAAGCGTGAAAATCGTCAGTGAAGAATTCAACAGTTCCGCAAAAGCCCGTGGAACATATTTTGTTATTGACCCGGTAGATGGGACAATCAATTTTGCAAACAGCATTTGCCTCTGGGGAATTCAAATCGCTTATATTGAAGATGATGTGACTGTTGCGAGTGCTATATACAGCCCTGCCATGGGAGAATATATGGCAGCAAAAGGTTTGGGGTCTTACAAAAACAATAAAAAATTTACAATCACACCAAAAGATGCAATTCACTCGTTGACATGTTTGGATATAAATGACTTTGAATTTGAATATGCAATGATGAAAAGTCTCAGAGATAAAGTTTTAAAGTTTCGTGTAACTGGTGCTTGCTGTATAAACTGCATATTCATGGCTGAGGGCTGTTATGGTGCTTATGTTCAATTTGATGCAAACCCATGGGATATGTTGCCAGGATTTTTGCTTATTGAAGAAGCTGGCGGATTGCATGAAACAGTTGATGGTTATCATCTTTTTGCTTCAAAACCGGAGACAATGGAAATGCTGAAAAAGAACATTAAAACCAACACAAAAAAACTAACTTCAACAAAAACAAAAAAGAAAAAAGAGGTTTAAACCCTGTGAAAATACAAAAAATAAAACTGAATTATTTGTCAGTTTTATTTTTTAAATATTCTCTCAAATTTTTTCTTAAATTAATTTCTGTGTTTTTTATGTTTTCTTCAAGCGATAAATTTCTATCATTTATGCTTATAATTTCAAAATCATTTTCTTTTGAATTGTTTACACCGCAAAATGCAACAAAATTTTTGTCATTACACTTCTTTTTAAGAGAATAAACAACCTTTCCAAACTTTGATTGGCTATCGATTTTTCCTTCACCAGTAATCACCAAATCTGCTCTTTTTATTTTGTTTTCAATATTCATAAGATTAAAAAAGGTTTCAATTCCACTTTGAAGTTGAGCATCCAAAAAGAACATGGCACCGGCTCCAAGACCGCCCGCAGCACCTGCTCCTTCAACAGAGGAAAAATCTTGTCCATAAGACTTACAAACTGAACTGAAAGCTTTCAGATTGTCGTCCAAAAAAACAGCTTCCTCATCAGTGGCACCTTTTTGCTTTGCATAGACAAATGCCGCTCCAGTCTTTCCATATAAAACATTTTTAACATCACATAAAGCAACAAACTTAACTTCTTTATTATTTTTCGGAAAAATGATTTTTTTAATCTGACTCAATGAACCACCCGTTGGAACAAACTCTTCGCCTTTTTCATTAAGAAATTTGTAACCAACACCAGCAGCCATTCCGCATCCGGCATCATTTGTTGAACTTCCACCCAACGTCAAGTAAATCAATTTCGCACCTTTTTGTATGGCATCAGAAATTTGCTCGCCCATTCCAAAAGTGGTTGTTTTTAGTGGATTTTTAAATTTCGTTTTTAACAGACCTGCCGTTTCTGCACACTCAATAAATGCAACATCACCCTTAATTGCATAACGAGCCTCTGTTTTTTCGAAGTTTGCGTTGGCAAATTTCTTTTGAATAATTTTTGCATTTAGATTCCTTACAAAGCAGTCTAAACTTCCTTCCCCACCATCTGCAAGTGGGCAAACAATAACTTCAATTTTTTCATCAAACTTTTTTATTTCATCTCTTGCGATTTCACAAAATTGCTCCGCCGTCAAACTTCCCTTAAATTTATCTGGAGCCACTAAAACAGTTTTTAATTTCATGTCAAAAACCTTTGTATTCTTTACTTAAAATTCTAGTTTTCTTATTCCAGTAATTTCTAAAATATAATCCGCCATGAATGTGAATCTTTTTATCTTTAACTCTGTCAAGATAGGAGTCAACAAAGGCATTTTCCTTATCAAAACAATACTCAGAAACCTTTGCAAGTTCAGTTTCATTTTTTGCATCTGATGCTTTTCTGATGAATTCTTCTTGCAATTGTTCTGCAGCTTGCAAATATTCATCAACATCTATGTTCCCACTCATGATGTGTCTATTCAATTTTTCATGCTTAAGCCAATATTTCAAAGCAACTTCTTCATCTTCAGGCAAAATTTCTGCATCTTTTGTAAGTGGTTTGTAAATTGAAAGACATGGAAAAGATGAACCAGTAACAAAATACATCTTATTTATTTCTCCAAAATAACTTCCCGTTGTTTGATCTCCAAAAAGATTTCCTGCATGCATACAAACACTATCGGTTGAACTTTTGTTGACATCAACCTTATTGGAACTATGGCAGCATAATGTTTTTTTCATCAAATCAAAAGGCTCTCCTTCTTGCGTCAAAGCATCAAAAGTTGCCTTTTTTCTTTTTTCAGCACCAGCCACTAATGTGAAAAGATTGTTTTGAAATTTCTTTTTGAAATCTCCTTCAAAATTTGATGATTTTCGATCATAATCTTCTCCAATGCTTAAACAATTGGAAATCGTTGCAATGTCCATAACTTTTTTTACGACATAATTTCTTCCAGCTGTTTCAAGAACATATGCTTCATCGTTGTCAGCAATTAAGAACGCATTATCATAATAAAATTTTTTATCAAATCCACAGTTGCCGTGTTGCCCATAAGTCTCAAGCAGGGAGATTATGCAATCCACTGCCTCGCTTGATGTTTTGCATCTTTCCAATGCAAGACGCAACATATCCATGCCAATAAGTCCATTTTGTTTTTCTCTCTTGACATTCGTAAAAACTGCCTCATTACCAATGTTGAGACCAAACTCATTCCAACCCATTTCAGCACCCCAAATCCAATGCGGTTTTAAAAGCACGCACGCATTTGTATACTCCACCTGTGGAATTTCAATATAAGTTGTTTTTACCATTTCACCTTTTTTAAAATTTCTTTCAGGTTCCCTAATCATAAGGTGGGCCTCATTTGGTGAACGGTCACTATTTTTGCCGAAATAACTTTTCCCATTCCTTTTAAAATAAATAGTATCACACATAATCTATCCTCCTTCAAATTATGTTTTGAAACTTATTAAAGCCGTTTCTGAAATTGGTAAAATTCAAATTTGCAATCATCGTTTCTTTCTTTTTAGAACAATCTGTTTCCGTATCTTTTGACAACCTTTTCAAAAGGTAGTTTTTTGAAATCTCTCATAAATCTTGCTCTCTCATATGACTTAAGCGTTGAGCGTTTAATCATTGGGTTGTGTTTTATTGCCTTGTCAAAATCCACTTGACGGTAAGTTGTTTTGTCTTTAATCTCATCAAACAACTCCTGCCCTTTTTGAGAATGAATCAAAACCAGAGAAATTCCTTTTCCATCATTCAAATCAGGGACAACCCTTTTTGCTCCCCAAAAGTCTGCCAGTGTTATGTCACTTGGTCTATGAATGTCTTTGAAAGCACATTTGTGACATGATGGTCTGAGACATTTGTTGAAGAAAAAGAATTTCATCATCGGATCTTTGTAATTTGGTGACTTGATATATTCAGTCCCATTATCAAAAGACATATAAAAAGAAGTTTTCTTTTGTCCTTCAATTTTCTTTCGGAAAGAAACACTTGTCACTTTTGCCTGGGCATCATTCTCTCGATATTGCACATAGTTTTCCCAAACTTTTGGAGAAGGAACACCATGACAAATTATATCCTGTGTATATAAGTTTTCATAAGGTTTGACCAAGAACTTCAAAAGCCCGCCGATTTGACAAGGAGTTCCCGTAAACAAAACTTTTCTGCCAGAGTCAAGAAATTTTTTTGCGTCTTTATAACATTCTCCGATTCGACTTTGGACATATTTTGAAACTCTCAACTTTTTCAAATCTTCAACTTTTTCAATGCCAATATGTTCAACTCCAAAGTTCTCATTGAAAGCAGCACCAAAAACAACTCCACCCTGTGACAAAACACATTCTGCAAGCAAAGAAAATGCACCACCCGAAGAAGAATTCAATCTCACTTGCAAATCATTGTTGACAACGGCATAGGCCTTTGGAAATTCGTTTATCTGACTTTGTTCGATTTTTTGTTTATGCAAAATAGGACAAATCCTTTCACACAAACCACAATTAATACAACGCTCCATGTCAATTTTTGGATATAAAAATCCTTCATCGTCATAGACCATTTCAATACATTGTTTGGGGCAAATGCTTGCACAAGCATGACAGCCACAACACTTTCTCTTGTCTGTTATGGCAATCATTTATGTCCCCCCCCCACGAGTTTCAATGCTGTTTAAAGCATTTTTGAGGAAGGAAAGACTCTTCTCTCTTTCTTGTTTGATTTTTTCTCTCACTTCTGAATAATCCAACGCAAAATAATCTTTTTCTTGCAGTTTTTCCCAGTTTCTATCTTCAAGATCAGTCATTTTCAAAAGAGTTTTAATTCTTGATTTTGTGCTTTTGAAAGATAAGAAAGACACAAAAGGTTTTTCCAAAATGATTGACATGGCATGTCCATGGAAAGAATTTGTGCAAACCAGTTTTGCACCAAGAAGCAAATCAATAAATTGACTTGGGTTTGCTTTGTAGAACTTATCAAATGATTTGTTCATGTTGACAACTTCAAGGTTATATTTTTTTGCAATTTCTTTGACTTTTTGCTTATATTCTTTCTTTGGCGCAAGGAAATATGTCACAATATAATCTTTTGGTTTGTTTTTGACAGGTTCCGCAAACTTCTCCCAATCTTTTTTCTCCAAAAGGAAAGTTGGGTCAACAACCAATTCTGCTTTTCCAGCACCAATTTGCTTCTCAATGATGTTCTTCCCTTCATTTTCTCTGACGGAAAGATATTTGATATGAGAAAGTCCCTCAGAAAATTCACCTTTCAATTTTTCTGGCAAACTTTCAATCCCAAAACTTGGAGCATAAGCAACACATTTTTCTTTGTCAGCAAATTTCAAAAAACTAACAAATTTGTTTGCCATATATTTCGGATTCCAAACCTGATCACTTCCAATGATGAAAGCATCAAACTCGTCGTTAAGTTTTTCCAATTTTTTCTTGGAATAGTTGTTGATTATGACATTGTGAAAATGTTTTTTGGTATGTTTTTTTGATTTGTTCATTCTGCTTATAACAGGAATGAAAGGCAAACAACCTGCAACAGGCAAAACATAGGCATAAACTTTCTTTGGTGTGATTGCAAAAGTGGTAACTTCATGACCCATTTTGATCAATGTTTGCTCCAAAGCATAGTTTTGCAGTCTATTCCCATGATTAAAGAAATCATAAATTGTGACAATCCCAACTTTCATTTTTTTGTCCTTTTATTTTGTCTTTTGTGCCGACTTTTTGCGTTTTTTAAGTTTCTTCCCCACCATAAAGAAATTTGTTCTCTTGTTTGAATAGAAAATCACAATCAAAGATGCAAAAAGAACAATGGAAATCAAAATAACCAAAACCATCCAACCCGCGGTGATTTTATGTCCGAAGAAATCCAAATTGAAGTAACTATCAAGCAGGTTTGTCAACACATCTTCTGGAATGTCCAAATGTCTAATGATTCCACCCATAAAATAATTTCTGAATAGTCCCGCAGAATATGTCCCTGGGATGAAACAAGCAATGTATTGCATATAATTTGGAAGCATAGAAAATGGAAGATATGCTCCAATCAAAAATCCTATTGCCGCACTAAACACACCATTAAGCGCCGCCAATGCACTTGTTGACTTGATGAATCCGCAAATAAGCACCATAAAGAATGATGAAGACAGAACTGAAATGACCATGACGCAAACTATTGTCAAGAAATCGGCAAAACTCATCATAAGCCCACCAGTTCCGGCAAGATAGCAAATTGCAAGCATCAAAACAATGAAGCAAATTGTGAAAGTAATCAAGAAGCAAGAAATGATGTAACTCAAATAAAGCACCCATCTCTTGACAGGAGAAGAAATGATGTCGTTGACATTTCCACTCATTCTGTCACGAACCATGACGATGTTGGCATTCAATGCAACGGTGATGCAAGAAACACCCATAACACCAGAAATCATCCAGTTGTTGACAATTGCTTTGACTTCTGTGTCGGTGATCATTCCTGCATATCCTTGAGACTCGAACATATCCATAATGGAATTTGCTTGCAAATCTCCCAAAAACAAAATATAAACCAAAAGAATGATGATAGGTGCCAAAACAGAGAAGAACACCGTCATCTTGTCCTTCATATACAACTTGATGTTTCTTTTGATCAAAACACCGAGCGATAACCAATTGCTACATTTATTCGTTGTTTTCTCCATGTTCAAAATTCTTCCCCGTAATACTTAGGAACACGTCGTCCATGTCCCCTTTTAATATTTCAAAATCTGTCAGATATTTGTCGTACTTATTCAAATAATATTTTGCCTCTTCACTGTTTTTGATTTTAATCTTGTAATATTCTCCAGAATATTCCAACTTTTTCCCTGTGTCCTTTTTGAACTCATCTTCAAAGTCTTCATTTTCTGGCATAAATGCTTTGATGTAATCTCCAGCATAAAGAGTTTTCAACTTGTGTGGAGTGTCATTCGCAACAATATGTCCTGAGTCCAACATAACCACCCTGTCTGCCTTGTTTGCTTCTTCCATATAGTGCGTTGTCAAAAAAACTGTCATTTTTCTTGATTGACGCAAGTCTTCAATCAAGTTCCAAATCTTTCTTCTGGTTTGTGGGTCAAGTCCTGTTGTAGGTTCGTCCAAAATCAAAATCTTTGGATAGTTGATAAGCGCTCTTGCAATGTCCACTCTTCTTCTTTGCCCGCCACTAAGATTTTTCACGGTCTTTTTCAAAAGTTTTCCAAGATCAAGAAGTTCTGTGATTTCCCAAACTCTTTCCTTCAAGGCTTTGCCTTTGAGTCCATAGAAACCACCCCTGATCATCAAGTTTTCTTTGACAGTCAAAATTCCGTCAAGTGTAGAATTTTGGAAAACAACACCGATCAAGTGTTTGATTTCATTGGCGTCCTTGTCCAAATCAAGCCCATTAATCAAAATTTGTCCACTATCCTTTTTGAGAATCGAACAAATGATATTGATTGTGGTGGATTTCCCCGCCCCATTCAATCCAAGAAAAGCAAAAAGACTACCTTCTTTCACATTGAAAGAAATTCCATCGACCGCTTTAACATCACCATAATATTTTTTCAGGTCGTGTATTTCAATTATATTTTTCATTCCATATCCTTATAGATAGTTAATTTTTCTTATACATTATATCACACACAAGCCAAATCGCCAAAAGAATACTGCTTTATGCAGGAATATTTTTTAAATTAATTTGTCAATTATATTGCAAAAATCGACAAAATAGTCTATACTATATATAGAATAAATTTTATGCAAGAATACAATATTAAGGGGGTTGAAGAATTATGGGACTTTTCGGAAAAAAGAAAAAAGAAAAAGTTGAAGAAAAAAAGGTAGAAAAAAAAGAAAAAGAAGTTGAAACAACAACTCCAAAAGCATCATCTTCTTCAAAAACCACAACAGCAAAAAGCACAAGAACAACCACTGCAAAAGCAAAAGCTGAAACTGCGACAAAAACAGAGAAAGAAGAAACCGTAAAATCAGAACCTGCAAAGAAAACAGGCAAAAAACCAATTTACAGAGTTCTGTACGACAAAGAAGCAAGAGTTTGGGTAATCAAAAAAGATGGTGCAAAAAGAACAATCGCTTCTTATGTGACCAAAGAAGAAGCATTAAACAGAGTTAAAGAACTTTCTGCATCAAATGATTTGAACTTTATTGTTCACAAAAAAGATGGAAAATTTCAAAAAAAATAAAGGCATCAAACCTTTATTTTTCTTCTGGAAACTTTTTGAGTTTGATAATTTCCATCTCAGCTGTGTATAACTTCAGCAGTGTTATTCTTTTTCTTTTAAGTTCCGCACGTTGCAGGAAAAACGAATCAACCGCCTCCCAAATAAACACCCATGTTGCAATTTCAACAACAATCTCAAGATATACATTATAAAAATAGACATGCATCAGCAAAAGTAGTGACATAAATGCAAGTCCAAGCAAAAGCATAATCAAAGAAAAAATGGCATTGCGTTTAAGTTCGTTTCTTGTTTCGATGTATTCTTTTTTGTAATTGTTTTTAATTGCATCAACAACTTCTTGCTCGTCAGTTTTTGTGTTTGTGTAAAGTTTGATTTTGATGTCTTTGGCCATTGGAACAAATCTGGCCTTATCCCAAATGAATTCATCAAGCTCCGCATTAAGTTTTTCATTGCTGTCATAGTTGTAAGTTGAAAAAATTTGTTCATCTTCTTCAGCTTTGATACTTATGATTGCTCTGTCATCGCTTCCCTCAATGTAATCCTTGTCTTGCAAAATTTCTTTGTCTGCTTTTCTTAAATTTTTTCTGAAAATCATTTCGTCTCCTTGTCTTTATTATATCACAATGAACAGTTTTTAAAAAATAGAAATTAAAAGTTATATAATAAATTTGCAAACATAACTTAAATTGGTGGTTTTTTATATAGTTTTGTGATACAATCAAGCGAGAATAGCCACTGGAGATAATATGCTTAATGCCGTTTTTAGTTTTTATGATTGGTTGATTGAAAATGCAGATGTCATGGGTGATGGCCCTGGACTATGGTGCCCGTTGCACATCTCACTTATGTGTCTTCTTGCTGCATGGCTTGTCGCATGTTGGTTTTTGTGCAAAAAGTATAAAAAATTCGCTTTGAAAATGACATTTGTGCTTTGCATAATCATGTTGTTCTTCCGAGTTTTCAGAATGTGTTTGTTATATTTTTCAGGGACACAAACTTTTGTGGAAATCTTGCCTTGGCATTTGTGTCATGTCATGAGTTTTGTCTTCCCTGCATTTTTCCTTACAAAAACAAAAAAGTTCTTCCTTCCTGTGCTTGTCGTGACCTTCTTTGGCGGAATCTTGACTTTTATTTTTGGAGATTATTACTACCTTTCCACCCTTTCTTTCTTGCACTATGAAAGTCTGCTTTTGCATTTCATCATGCCAACTGTCGTCATCGCCTGTATAGCAAGTGGCTATTTCAAAGTTCAGGTCAAAGAATTTTGGCAAGCATTTGTAGGAATCGTTCTTCTTGCAGGTTGGTCAATGATTGGAAATTCTTTGATTGACGGCGCAAACTACCTTTACTTGATGGAAAATGGACTTCCTTTTGACTTATTCTCGTTCATGAATTGGCAGTATTCATATTTGCTCACTTACGCTGTGCTGGTTTTTGTGATCGCCGTCATAAGCATAACTCCATTTTATGTCTATGAAAAAGTCAAGAAAAGAAATTCGGATAAGAACTTTGAAATAATTATGAATGCAATAAAAGCCCAACTATAAAATTTGTAAACATGGGAGAGAATATGAAAGTCGAAACAAATAGATTAATCATACAAAAATTCAGTTTAAAACATATGAAAGACTTTAGGGACATAATTAAAGATTTTAACAATTCCAAATATGTGGCCTACGACAGACCTTTCCCAAAATCTGACAAAGAAATAGAACTTTTGGCCGAAAAGTTTTCAAACAATGATTTGTTTTTTGAAGTGGTTCTCAAAGACACTTCCAAAATGATTGGCTATGTATGTTTCTATAATAATCAAAATGATTTTGACATCGGTTATTGCTTTCATTCATGCTATTCAAAAAAGGGCTATGCTTTTGAAAGTTGCAGTGCTTTGATAAAATGGATAGAAGATAATTGCCATGTTCATAAATTTACAGCTGGCACTGCCATTGAAAACAAACCTTCTGTCAACTTGCTAATAAAACTGGGATTTAATTTAGTGAACACAGAAAAAATATCCTTTCAAAAGGATAGCAGTGGAAATGATATTGTATTTAATGGCGGAAATTTCGAATTATGTCTATGAAAAACAAGAAAAGAAATTCGGATAAAAACTTTGAAATGATTATGAGTGCAATAAAAACTAAAATATAAAAAAGAGAACAAGATTATGTTCTCTTTTTTTCACTATATATCAGTCTTTTTCTTGCTCTTATAATCAACAAGCATACAAACTCCCACAACGCTCAATGCAACGAGTGCAGTGATTAACTGGGTTCTCAAATCTAACATATAGATATAAAATTCAGTTGCCAATTGCAGTTTGTCTGAATCAGAATAGTAAGTAATATTAAAAAATGAAACAATAATCAATCCAATCAAACACGCAACTGTCAAACTGATTATAACTGTCGACAGCCATTTAACCCCTTTTTTATCCACAAACATCTTCAACAGCAATGATATTAATGTTAAAAAAATAAAAGAAAATGCAAGCCAACTCATCACAATAAATTGCGTGTTGTAAAATTGACTTTGATCATGGGTCCAAAATGGATGATAATTATAAAATGCTAGCTGTGTGTAATTGATCGCTGAAAACAGCAACATCACACACGTCAACACGCAGACAAACAATGCTATTGCGTATATTATATTAAAGATTTTTTTCTTTTCAAGCATTTTCAAACCTCCAACCTAATCGTTTGCCGTCACCACAACATCAGCGCCGGTGTTCAAAACATTTTTGATGATAACTTGACCAAACTTAACCTTTTTAAGTCGCAGTTTTTCAATTTCTTTCATGCAATCAAAAATCATGCTTTTTGGAATGGCAGTGGTGGTTTTGCAAGACTTGACGCCATGTTCTGTTTTGACAGAAGTTGTCACAATTCTCTTTGGGCATGTGATTTCTTCTTTTGCAAAAACAACTCCACGATTGCAACTGTTGCCCGTGACTTCAACCGCATCGCCATTTTGTTTGACTGTGAGATGACAACCCATAGGACACATTATGCAAATCATTTCTCTAACTTTTTCACTCATATTCCACCTCAATCTATTTCGATCTGAATTTTTCCTGTTGCACCATTTTTGTCAAAGGTCAAATTCATCATTTCACCAGGAACACCAGCCATAATGAATTTCTTTCCCAAAATGACATCATTGCATTTTGCAACAATGGTCTTTTTGACAACTTTTTCTCTCAGTCTGAACTTGATTTCTGTCTGCCCAGTGCCTTCATAAAGTGTGCTTGGCAAAACATAGGAAAAGTCCTTTGTCCATTCAACATCAATCTTTTTGTTGTGCTCAGGAAGTTTTCCCTGTGCATACAAACTGGCAAATTTCCCTGCTTGTTTTGCTTCCAATGCAACATTGTCCACCAAATCATGCACGTGCAAAATGTTCCCACATGAGAACAACCATTCTTTTTCGGTTTGATAAAACTCGTTGACAATTGCACCATTTGTCACTTTTGAAATTGGAACAAATTTTGCCATTTGCATCTCAGGAACAAGCCCCACAGACAAAACAACAGTGTCACATTTTTGAAATTTCTTTGTGCTTTCGATAGGTTGGAAATTTTCATCAACCTGTCCATACCAAACCCCTTCAACTCTATCTTTTCCCACAACCTCAAAGATTGTTGTGTTGAAATAAAGAGGAATGTTGAAATCTTCAAGACATTGCATGATGTTTCTTCTAAGTCCACTGCTTGTCTTGTTGATTTCGAAAACTGCATGAACTTTTGCTCCTTCCAATGTCAGTCTTCTTGCCATAATAAGTCCGATGTCACCGCTTCCCAAAATGACAACATCTTTTCCGACCATTTTGCCATCAATGTTGACCATTTTTTGCACTGTGCCAGCGGTCAAAATTCCCATAGGACGCGTTCCGCACAAACTTATATTTCCAGCCGTTCTTTCTCGGCAACCCATTGCAAGAACAATTGCCTTTGCACAAATTGTGTCAATTCCAGCCTTTCCCATTATGTCAACTTTCTTGTCCTTAATCTCTGTGACAAGTGTGTTTGTGAAGACTGTAATGTTATTGTCCTTTTCCACCATTTTTCTGAAACGATGAGCAAACTCTGGGCCTGTGAGTTCTTCATTGAAATAATGAAGACCAAACCCATTGTGAATACATTGATTCAAAATTCCACCAAGGCAAGCATCTCTTTCCACCAATATGACTTTTGATCCACTTTCCGATGCGGACAGTGCGGCACTCATTCCGGCAGGTCCACCACCTATCACCAAAACATCTGTTTTAATCATGGTTCACCTCCCTTATGTCACCAATGCAAACTTCACTGCCACGGTTCTCTTTCTTGACTTCTTCAGAAGGAATATGTCTTTGCTCTGCAATTGTTCTGACAACATGAGTAAAACAAAAACCGCCTTGACATCGTCCCATGCCAGCATTTGTTCGGCGCTTGACTCCATCAACCGAACTTATTTTCAGCGGACGATTTAACGCTCTGATAACATCGCCTTTTGTGATTTGTTCACACTTGCAAACAATGGCACTGTAATTTTTGTCAGCAGTTGCAAGTTCTTTTTGTTTTGTCTTTGGCAAATCTTTGAACATGACATAAGGTTCAATTTGTTTCAAATTTGAAAGTTCCTTGTCTTTATATCCCAAAAGTTTGACAACCATTTCTGCAATTGCTGGAGCGCTTGAAAGCCCAGGAGAACAAATCCCTGCAAGATTGATTACTCCGTCAACTTTCTTAGATTTCTCAACAATAAAGTCATCTCCACATATTGTTCTGAGTCCAGCAAATTCTCTTATTGCATTTTTGAAATTTAAGTTTGAAACAATCATTCCAGATTTTGCTTTTATGTCTGCAAGTCCTGCATTTGTTGTTGCAGTGCTGTTTTCGCTTTCTTCACTTGTTGGCCCAACAAGATAGTTTCCATCAATTGTCGGCGTGACCAAAACACCCTTTCCAAGTTTTGTTGGAAGTGGAAAAATTGTGCAAGGAACATTCAAATCTGTCCCCTTGTCAAAGACAAAATATTCTCCTCTTCTAAGTTCAATTGGATATTCTTCTGCCCCCAAAATTTGAGCAACATCATTATATCCGCTTCCCGCACTGTTGATGACATGTTTTGCATAGAAGATGTTTTTCTTGGTCTTGATTTCAAACACATCTTCTTTTTTTGACACACTCACCAAATCTTCTTCCAAACTCACTTTTCCCCCGTTGAGCACTGCTTCATCAGTGAGAGCAATCGTGAAAAGATATGGGCTGACAATGTAGGCATCTCTTGCATAGAGTGCAACTGTTATGTGTTCATTGATGGTTGGGACTTTTTGTCTGATTTGTTCTTGGTTCCAAATCTCAACATAGACACCATTTTGTTTTCCCCTTTCATAAAGTGCCTTAACTTTTTCTTCATCATCTCCAACAACCAACGCACCACATTTTTTCAGTTTGATTCCAAGGCGTTTGCAAATCTTTGGATATAGATGATTCCCCCTTACATTCAAAATTGCCTTAAGGGTTCCAGGCTTTGGGTCATAACCCGCATGCACAAGCCCGCTGTTTGCCTTGCTTGCTCCTGTGGCAACATCGCTGGCTTTGTCTATCAAAAGACATTTCTTACCAATTCGGACAAGTTTGTTGAAAATTGAAGCTCCAACAACCCCACCGCCGACGATAAGACAGTCAAAAATTGTTTTCTTTTCCATTTCTCCTCCAAAAATATTCTAACTTTAAATGAAATTAAATGTCAAACAAAACAAAAACTTTTGTTTTTTGTTTTTATAATAAAAACTTTTGTGCTAAAATTAAAGCAGAAGAGCAAAAGATTGTAGGCTGTCAAATTTATTTGGAGATGTCTATGAGAAAATTTATTTTGGGAATAGATGAAGGGACGACAAATCTCAGAAGTGTGTTGTATGATGTAACCAAAAAGAAAATCATCGACACCGAAAGCAAAAGGTTCAAACAATACTATCCACAAAGCGGCTGGGTGGAACAAGATGCTGATGAGATTTTCAAGAAAACCCTTTCAACAGCAAAAGATGTCCTTTCTCGCAATAATGTGCAAAAGGACGAACTGCTTGGAATTGGAATAACAAATCAAAGAGAAACAGTTGTGGCATGGGACAGAGAAACTGGCGAACCGGTGTATAAAGCAATCGTTTGGCAATGTCGCAGAACAACTGACATGATAAACAATCTTTCAAAACAAACCAAACAGACAATCAAAGAAAAAACGGGGCTGATTCCAAACCCATATTTCAGTGCGTCAAAAATGAAATGGATTTTGGAAAATGTCAAAGGCACAAAATCTTTGGCACGCTCTGGAAGATTGTGTTTTGGAACCATTGACAGTTTCTTGACTTTCAAACTCACTGGCAATCACTACACCGACACAACAAATGCAAGCAGAACAATGCTTATGAATTTGCACACATTGCAATGGGACGATGAACTTTTGGAAATTTTCAACATTCCAAAGAACTCCCTTCCAGAAATCAAAGCATCAGACAGCAACTTTGGAAACGCCAAGAGACTTTTGAATGCACCAATCAGAGGAATTGTTGGTGACCAGATGTCAAGTATGTTTGGACAAGGTGCAGTCAGATACGGAAACACAAAAGTGACCTTTGGAACTGGTGGTTTCATTTTGACAAACATTGGAAGTAACAGCACAAGAAATCTTCCAAACCTGCTCACAACAGTTGCAAGCACAATTGGCAAGAAAACTTGCTATGCAATTGAAGGAAGCATCTACAGCGCCTGCAGTGCGTTAAATTGGTTGCAAGAAAAATTGGAAGTCTATGATGATGTGACAGAAACAGAATCTATGGCAACCTCCCTTGAAAACAATGAAGGAGTCTATCTTGTTCCTGCGTTCACAGGCCTTGGCGCACCATATTGGAATGACAACGCAAGAGCCTGCATCGTTGGAATGAATTTAAACACTGGCAAAGAACACCTGGTTCGCGCCTGCCTTGAAAGCATGGTCTACAACACAAAAGCCATTGTCGATGAAATGAAACACGACGGATTGAAATTCAAACTCATAAGCGTTGATGGTGGTGGCAGCAAAAATGGTTTTGTTTTGCAGTTCTTGGCAGATATGTTGAATCATGATATTGTGAAAAGCAAATATTCCGAATCCACTGTTTTAGGTGCAATCTTTATGGCAATGATTTCTTTGAAACTGATAACCCTAAATGACATAAAGACAATGACAGAAAGTGAAACATTGTATTCCCCTAAGATGTCCGAATCCGAAAGGAAGAAGAACTATCAAGGTTGGGAAGATGCAATAAAGAAAATATAGGAGGAAAAATGGAAAAGGAAAACAAAAGCACAGCAAAGGCTAAGCCCACAACAAAGAAAAGTGCAAAACCCGCAACAGAAACAATAAAGAAAAAAGTGACGACTGCAAAAAAGAATGCAGAAGTCAAACCAAAAACAACAAAAGCAAAATCTGAAAAAAAAGTTTCGGAAAATCAAGAGCCTAAAAATTTGAAAATACTTGGTTTTAATGATTTGGAACTCAACACTTATGTCTATGACAATGTTGAAAATCCAAAAGCCGTTGTGATCATCATTCATGGCATGCAAGAACACTGCTTGAGATACAAAAATTTTGCCCAGTATCTCAATAAAAACAATTTCATTGTGATTGCAAGTGACCTTAGAGGACATGGACACACAGCTATAAGCAAAGAATATCTCGGCTTTGGCGAAAAAGACATCTTCACCGAGACACTGAAGGACCAACTCAACATCATTGATTATGCAAATCAAACCTACAACCTGCCAATCTATGTGTTTGGACATTCTTATGGTTCGATGTTGTCGCAAGTTTTGATTCAACTCACTCCACTTGTGGAAAAGTGTGTTTTGTGTGGAACCGCAAATGGAAGCAGTGCAATCATGAAACTTGGCAACATGGTTGTAAATTTGTTGACACCTTTCAAAAAACCAAATTCCAAGGGTGGAATGATTGAAAAAATGTGCATCAAGTCTTATGGTAAAAAATTTGAAAGAGGAAATTGGTTGACAAGAGATGAGAGTGTTTTTGATGCATATCTCAAAGATGAATATTGTGGTGGTTCCTTCCCATTCAGTTTTTATAAGAGCATGATTAACAACATGCACAAGGCAAACAAAGGAATTCAAAAAATTGGAAGCAAAAAGATTTTCTTGATTGCTGGCGATCATGACCCTGTTGGAAACAATGGAAAACAAGTGGCAAAACTTTATAAGACTTATCTTAAAAACAACATAAACGCAAAAATTAAGTTATACAAAGGTGCAAGACACGAACTTATTAATGAGACAAACAAAGAAGAAGTCTACAGAGATGTTGTAGATTTCTATAACGAATAGGAGGTTAATAAAATGATAGGTAGCATAGTTTTTGGAGTTTTCAGCATAATCTTTTGTGTTCTGTTTTGTTGGTTCAGAGCAGAAAAAGCGACGGTTTACTCTCTCATATTAAAAACAACATCTTCTGTCTGCTTCATACTTTGTGGCATCTTTGCCATTGATGCAGTCGGCTCAAGCAACATCAATTTGTTGATTATTGTTGGATTGGTTTTGGGGCTTATTGGCGACATCATTCTCGACTTAAAAATCATGTATCCAGAACAATCAAATCAATATTTTGTTTTTGGAACCTGCTCTTTTGCAGTTGGACACTTCTTCTATTTCCTTTCAGCAGTGCTCTACAACAGTGCAACAATCCCATCTCATCTTCCATGGAACATTCTTGCTTCAATTGGAGTGGCAATTGTGTTAACTCTTGTGATCATGCTTTCATCAAAGAAACTCAAGATGGATTTTGGAAAAATGACATATATTGTTGCCTTCTACAGTTTCATTTTGACATTCATGGTTGCATTCACAGTTTCAATTGCAATCTTTGTGCCTATGTATTGGATTTTTGCAGCTGGAATGATTTTGTTCTTCCTTTCAGACTTGGTTCTTTCAATGCAATATTTTGGTGGAAGAACAGAAAAGGTTTGGATTTATGTAAATCACATTCTCTATTATCTTGCACAAGTTTTCTTAGCATTCTCAATTTTGTATTTGGTTTAAATCAAACCATAAAAATAAAAGACCAAAAATTTGGTCTTTTTTTATGACTCACAAATATATTTTGCAGATTTCTCATTTTTATTATTTTTTATATCTCTCATCAAATGTATCTCTAATGAATTTCGCAATTTCTTCTTTGCTTTTTGATGCGTCAACAATGACAACTCTTTCCGGATTTTTCTTCGCGATCTTCAAATATCCTTCTCTAACTTTGTCGTGGTATGCTTTTCCTTTTTTCTCCATTCTATCAAGTTCTGCAAGTTTTTCGTCTTTTGATTTTCTTTTCATCGCTTCGTCATAACTCAAATCAAGCAAAAAAGTTAAATCAGGTTTTGTGCCTTGAATGGCAAATTCTGTGATGTTTTCAATATCTTTGATTGGCAAATCCCCAGCATAACCTTGATATGTATAAGAGGAATCATAAAACCTATCCAAAATCATGACCTTGCCCTCTTGCAAAGCGGGTTTCACAACTTTTTCTACAATAGTCGCTCTGCTTGCACTAAAAAGCAAAAATTCTGCCACACTTGAAATATCGTGTGTGGAATTGAGCAAGATTTTTCTTATGTCTTCCCCAAGAGGAGTTCCGCCGGGTTCTCTTGAACAAATGAAATCAATATTGCTCTCAGTTAAATATTTCTTAAAAAGTTCAAGTTGCGTGCTTTTTCCACAACCATCTCCACCTTCAAATGTAACCAAAAATCCCTTTTTCATAAGTTATCTCCCCCCTATTCAGAAAAAATTGTTCGATTAACGAACAATTTTTGTTTTGTATTTTTATTTGTCGCAACCACAGTGGTCATGACCATCATGACAATCACAATCATCACCACATTCACAGTCATCATATGTCATGATGTATTTTTCAAGACTTTCGGTCTTATAGAAATTCTCTGGCATATATTCGGTTGTGAAGTAACCTGCTGGTGCAGTCAAAACTTCTGGGATTCTGTTGACAACTGTTGCACATGTAAGTTCCACAGTTGAAGGTCTTTCAATCACAACTCTTGTGTTTGGTTCTCCCTCAATTGTCCAATCATTGCAATCAAAGTCAGTTTTGTCATAAACCTTTCCGATGCATTCAGTTTCAAGCACAATTCCTTCCTTTGTTTCTGTTGTAACAACAGCACTCATACCAGTGCAAGCGCCTTTTGGAATTGTCATTCCAAGAGTTGAACTTTTGATTGCTTTCTTTGCAATTTGAGGAACGCATTTTTGAGATTGTCTTTTCACAGTCAAACCAAGTTTACTGCAAAGCCAACCATTGACATTCCACATATAACTTGGAGAATATTTTCCGGATTTGATGATTTTGTTTCTTTCTTTGTCGCTGATTTCATCAACGGAAGCAACATCTCTTTCAAATTCTTCAACAGAAAGACCAGCACCATGAGCACGAGCAAGCGCAATGCCATAGTCTTCAACATTATAACTACTTCTGCCTCTGATTTTGGTGATTTTGTGAGTTGCTCCTGCAAGCACACTGATGAGATTGCCCCAGAACACATCTTGATATCCACTTCCGCAGATTGTACATTCATTTTCAACTGCAAGATCGTCAATTTGTTTAAACAATTTTGGATTGCTGTTTTGAGGGAAAAATGCTTCTTCACAAGTTGTGATTGCATTAACCCCGCATCTTGCACAAGTCAAAAGCGCTTCGCCAACATCAGCAAGCAAACTCATTGTTGTGACGATGACAATGTCAACTTCGTGATTTTGCAAATATTTTTCAAAATCCTTTGCATTTTGAACCTTAACTTTGTAAGTTTTGTTATCCCCTATGATTTCTCCAATGTCTTTTCCAATGACACTTTCGTCAATGTCAAATGCCCCAACAATCTTTGCACCTTTCTCAAAGACATAGCGCATTGTGTAGACACTCATCTTTCCACAGCCATATTGAACAACTTTAATTTTACTATTCATAAATCCTCCCTTTTATGTAGTTATGAAAATTCTGTTCAAATTTTCAATACTAGTTTATAATATTTTGGTTAAAATTCAAAATAAAAATTCGCAAAAATTTTAACTTGCAAAAATATTTTTCAACAAAAAAAGAGAGCTGATTAAGCTCTCTTTTTTTCTATTGTTTACTCATAATCTTCTGTTTTTCTTTACGTCTTCTTCTGATAATCAACAAGATGATTATTATCAAAATCAGCAGGATTAACAATCCAATTATGATGTAAATCCACCACATGCTTGTTTCTTGTTCTTCCCAAACTGCATACAAGTTCAGGTCGTTATCAAAATCAACTGTGATTTCTGCACCGTCGAAGTAAACAATATCTCCATTTTCACTCAATGCCCAACCAAGGAACTTCATGTTGCCATTCTTGAATGTGTTTTCTCTCAATCGAATTGTTGAGTTGTAGTAAGCCTGCATCTCAATAACTTCACTTGTTCCGTTGTTTGGATTGAATCTGATTGTGATTTGTTTTGTGATTGCGACTGCTTTCAAAGTAAAGTCCTCGCCTCTCACGTCAAACAGATATCCACGAGATTGATTTGAATTGTTTTCAGGTGTCTTGTTGTCGTTCAAAACCCAACCATACAATTCATATCCAGGTTCAAGTTCAACACTCAAACTCAATCTCTTTGTGTATTTAGATTGATATGTGTAAACCATACCGGCTGGATCATATCCTATAAGTTCAAGATCATCAGAACTGTTGTAACCTTCAACAGTAACTGACTTGATTCCGCTTGAATATGAAACTGTGAATGTCACAGATTTAAGGTTGTAGTAAAGTTGAACAACAGTTGAACCGTCACCAATGATTGTGTATCCACTGTCACCGTTTCCATTATGAGAATATTCAAAACCATCTTCTGATTTGAGCAAGCTTTCAATGTCAATAACACTTTCTGTCACACCTGTGAATTCTTCTGAATACTTCATTTCATAGCCTTCATCAAGCACTTCAAAATAGTGTTCAACTTTGTAAGTTGCTTCTCCAACATCTGAAACAACAACAAGTTCAATGTCAACTTCTTTGTCAAGAATGAAAGTATATTCTTCTTCTTTGATTTGTTGTCCATCAATCAACCAGTGATCAAATTTATATCCAGGTTTTGCTGTCGCTGTGACAGTAACTTCAGAACCATAAGCATAAGAACCTTGTCCTGAAACTGAAGCGATTTGATCTTCGTCATAGTCAATTGAAACATTGATCATTTTTCTCATATAGTAGAACTTGAACACTGTTGAACCATCGCCAGCAATGTAAGCAAAATCAGTTGCATCTTCGCCTGCGATTGTGACTGTGTAATAAGCATAGTCAAATCCAGTGAACACTCCGTCTTCATATCCTGGCAAGTCATCAACATTGTCAACAAAGTCAGTTTTGATTGTCTCAGGAGCAAAATATTGATGGGTTTTTCCTCTTCTTGTCACTTCAAATGCTTTCTCAAACACAGTTTGTGACGAGCCTTCAATCAATTGTTCTTTGTAGTATTCCAACTTATATTCTGTATTGTCATTTGCAATGATTGTAATCTTGACTGTGATATCCTCTGTGCCCATCACATAGGTGAGTTTTGTTCCATCAACATTGTCAATTTGCAATTTGTTATTAACTTCAAATCCACCAAATGTGAAACCGCTTGAAATATCAAATGAGATTTCAATTGTTTGTCCGTAAGCAACACTGTAGGTGTTTCCTTCAATGATTGTTGCATCAACTCCATTGACAAGAACTTTATATGATTCTGAAATCAAACCGTTCATTTCATCTTCAAATGTGACAGTCATCTTGAATGGAAGTCTGTCATAGTAGATGTAAACAATTGTGCTTCCATCACCTGCGATAGCAACATCTCCATTGTCAACAGAACTGTAGTTAACCTTGAATCCAGCAACTTCAACAGAGCCAAATCCGATGTCATCTCTCGTGAGAATATGATCTGTTTCTCCAGTCTTAGGAACACTTGGATAATTTGAGTCTTCTTCATAGTTTGCTCCAAGGTCGGTCGTCTGGAACATATAAACAACTGAGTAAGCAGTATCTTTGTTTGTTTCAGGCATAACTTTGAGAACGAAGTCTTTGCTTGGAATCTTCAAAACAACTGTGTAATCCTTTGTTCCGAGAGAATTGCCAAGTTCTGTCACATCAAATTCAACATCTTCAATAGGTTGACCTTCATCATCAACAATGGCAAATCCTGCATCTTTATCCAAAGAATAGCCTTTGTTCAATGTAAACTTAAGGATAACTTCTTCTTCAAACAGATATCTTCCATCGGTTGCTTCTGTTGTGATTGCTTTTTCGTTTTCAACACTCAAGTCAACATAGTAATAATTTCTTGTGTAATAAAGTTTAACGATTGTAGAGCCATCACCAGCAATGGTATTTCCGTTTTCAAATGATGTCATTGAATATGTGAAGCCATTGAAATCATAAGATTCATTTCCTTCAACCAAAGTCTTGACAGCATCTTCATCAATCTCGGTTCCTGTTTCTCCAGTTGAATAGGTTATATATGTTGGAGTTTCATCATATCCAAGTTCAAGATTTTGCTTGAACACTTGAATTGTGTATCTTGTATCCTTGTTTGCAACAGCAACAGTGTTAACTGTGATGTCTCCAGCAAGTTGTTCTCCATCTTTTTGACCTTTCATGTAGAGAGAAACTCCGTCAGATTCCAAAGCTGCTCCCTCAACTGATGCCAACAAGTCAATTTCAAAGTAACCATTTCCATAGCCCGCAGCTTCTTGCAAACTCATTGTCACTTTGTCTTCGTACTTGACATTGTAAATCACAAAATCTTCAGCATTTGTATCAATTGAATGAGAACCAGTTGAAGTTTCGATTGAAACTGATTCAATGTTTTCACCCTTATTGATTGTGAGTTTGTATGATTGTCTTGCATAGTAAACCAAAACCATTGATGTTCCATTTCCAGAAATCACTTGACTGTCTTCTGCGTGAGCAGTGTCATATGCAAAACCTGTGATGTTTTCATATTCTGTTCCAACAATGAATTCGTCATAAGCGATACGGCTTGTCACTGTGCTTTCTGTTTCGATTTGATTGTCACTTATGTCAACATAGTTACCTTCTGTTGCGCCATAGTTGCCATTAAGTGTTTCAAGAAGAATTCTGATCTTGAATGTTGTCATGCCTTTGCCCCAAATTGCATAAAGCACAACTTCTTTATCTTCAACAAGTGTAAGATTTGAAACAGATGGAGTGTCGCTTATTCCGCAACGAATTTCTTGTCTTTCACCTTCATCGTCCAAATAATACCAACCAGCGAATTCATAACCAGCATTGACCCAACCAAGAGTGTTGAATGCAGGCAATGCGTATTCTTTTCCATATTCCATCTCGCCAAGATCTTTTGTTATGTCGCCATCTTCTTCCATTGAGAGTGTCACTGTGTATTTCAATGGTTCCCAATAAGCGTAGACTACAATTTCATTGTTTGCAACAGTGTCTCCAGCAAGATTGAATGCGTAATACTTACCTTCGCTTGTTACATAGTAAATTCCAGCACTTTGAATTTCGTCTTTGTTTGTAACTTCAATTGTTGTGTTTTCTTCAACAGAAGTTGACCAACCCACGAATGAGAATCCTTTCTTTGTGAAATCTGAATGATCATCCAACTCGACAAGTTCATCATAAGAAACTTCTTTATCTTCAATGGTTCCTTCTCCACCATTGTTGTTGTATTTGATTGTATATTTGTTTGCTTCCCAAACGCCATACAAATCAAGGCCTTCTGTTCTGTCATAAACCGCAATAGTGTCATTGAGTTCGTAAACCACTTCTTCACTTTCTGCACTTGTTGCCCAACCCAAAAGTGTGTAACCAGTTTCAACAAACATTTCTGCAAGTTTAACATTTTCTTCCAAATATGTCACATATTGAGTTGTTGTGTCTTCACCCTTCAAATTCTTATGGTATGTGATGACATAGGTCTCATTTTCAATTTCAACCTTGATGTTGAGTGCATATTCAGGCATTGTATATGAAATGTAACCCTGTTCATCAGCATCTTCTGATGTGTAAACTCTGTACAAGTCATCAGCAGTGATTGTGATTTGTTTGAATGTGTAACCAGCAACAGTTGCAACCTTAATCTTGAAGTTTGCTGTGTATTGAACAGAAACTGAAGAACCATTTGAAACATTGGCTGTCTTGTCTTCGCCATCTGTTGAATTGTAGATGAATTCAACATTGTCAATTCCAACAAAGACTTCTCCATCTTCATTTGTCATGTCAAACACAACATTGAATGATGCCAAGTTGTATTCAACATTAACAACTGTTGAACCGTCTCCAGCAATAACTGGTTCAGATTCTCTGATTCTGTTATATACATAACCTTCTCTTGTGATTTCAACTTGTGCAAAACCTTCTTGAACCATTTCATCAGTGATTGCTGAATTTGTATAGCCTTGAAGTTCGGCACTTCCAACCAAATCATAAGTTCCGTCAATCTTTTGAGCATAGTAGTTCACAGTGTATTTTGTGTCAGGATTTGCTTCCCAGTTTGCAACTGCTTCCAAATCTTTTACAAAGTTATATGTGAACAATTCTTCATCATTCAAAGTCAAAACTGTTTCATCATCAACTGTGATTGTCCAGTTCTTGAATGTGTATCCCTGAAGTTCAAACTTAACAGGTGTCAAGTTTGAAGATGTAAGATATGTGAATTCTTGAGTGTAAGTGTCTTTTTCTTGCATGTCTGATTCATCAACAAATGTTCCGCCATTACCCTTGAATGTGAGCGTGTATGTCTTTGGTGTTGTCAAAACATTGATGCTGATGTCAGAGATTGGCATCTCAAACTCGCCACTTGTAACATCAGTTCCAGTCAAACTCTCTTCTTCGTAACCAGCAAAATCATATCCTGCGTTGAGAGTGTAATCAAGTGTCACTGTTGCACCATGTTTAACTTTTGCAGTAAACACTGAAGTTCCCAAGTTTTCTTCTCTGATGTAGTCAGATTCAGCAGTGATTACAGAGATACCTGCATCGAAGTTAACTGTCATTGTGTACCAAACTCTTGTGTAGTAAACTTTCAAAACAAGAGCATCGTCTGGCAAAATGTTTCCACTGAGAACATTGTTTTCATTGTCGGCATCAAACTCATAACCAAGTTTTTCAATTTCTTCATATTCAACAAAATCATCAGTTTTTCCTGTGTATGTCTTTGTCAAACTTGAATCAATTTCAAATTGTCCGTCAAGAGTTTCGAAATAATACTCAATTGTATAGTCATTGTCTTCTGCTGACCAAACTGCCCAAAGTTCAACATTTTCATAGAAGTTGAATGCTGGGAATTCCAAATCATTCAGATCTTCAAATTCATATTGAAGAACTTGTGCTTCAGCATTTTCTTTAGAGTTTGCCCAACCAAGGAATTCATATCCTGGTTTGCTCCATGTCAATGTGTTTGCATGCTTAATTGTGTAAGCAGTGTTATAAACAACATATTCACTTGTCTTTTCTTCATCTTCATCATTAAGGTTTCTGTGATAGATGATTTGATATGTGTTTGCAGAAGATGATGTTGTGATTGTGATGTTGTATGCTGGCATCTTGTCAACAACATACATTTCTTTTTCTTCATCATAAACAAGTCCCAAAACTTTTGTGTCACCATAATAATATCCATCTTCGCCTGCAGTCAATGTCCACTTTGTTCCTTCGCCGAGGCTTACAGAACCTTGAGTATATTCTGCTTCAACGGTGAATGATTTGAATGAATATCCATTGAACATTTCAAGATTGATATCAAATGGAGTTTCAAAGTAAACTTGATAATCTCCTTCAATTGCTGTGATTGAATCTTCAATTGTTTCAACAGGAGTGAATGTTCTGACTCCTTCAGATGAAACCATTGTAAGTTTGTAAGGAAGTCTTGCATATTTGATGTAGATTGTTGTTGTATAGCCTTCTTCTGTGTCGTTGCCATATTTGATTGTAACAGTTTCACTTCCGTCTTGATCTTCAAATGCTGAATATACAAAACCTTCATAACTGTTAATCAAACCAAGTCCGTTCAAATAGCCATAGTTAACTGCAATGTCGGTTGTTCCGTTTTCAACAAGTTTTTCATCAACATCTGTGTAACCTGTTCCAACCAAATCTTTTGTTTGGTAAACAACCTTAAATCTTGTGTCATTTCTTGGAGTTGATGTCAAAACAACAGTTGTGTTTCCATGGAATGTAAATTCATAATATTCTCCAGTTCCAACAACACTTTCTCCAACCTTAAATCCAGCAAAGTCATAACCGCCCTTGACAACAGTTGATGTTCCTTCCTCATCAGTGTAGGTGTAGTAAATCCTAACTGTGCTGTCATAGTCAATCAACATCTTGTCTTCAAGAACAATCTTTTCGCCATTTACAGTCACAACAGCTTTGCTGATGTCGATACCTGCGTCACCTTCCAAAGTCAAATCATATCCAATTGGACGCCATACTGCGTAAAGGTCAACATTTTCACTGTAAGTTGTCATCACGAATGTTGCTTCTTCAGCATAGTCATAAATTCTCTTGTCAGCATCTTCTTCGCTGAGAGCCCAACCTCTGAATGTGTAACCTTCATTTGAGAACAAGTTTGCAGTGAGTGTAACCTCTGCTCTGTAAACAACTTCTGCACCAGATTGTGTGTAAACATCCAATCCATCGGCTGTCATTCCACCATTTCCATGGAATGTGATTGTGTATGGTTTAGGATCGGTTGTTGCTGTAACTTCAGCATCTCCAGCAATCATTGTAAACTTGTTATCTGTGATTGTTTCAATTTCATCACTTACATATCCAGCAAAGTCATAACCATTGTCAGAGATTGTGTGGTTGAGAACAACTGTTGCTTCGTATCTTACGCTGTAGGTTCCATCTTCATTATCCCTGATGTAGAATCCTTCTTCAGTTGATTGTTCTTCAGTTGTTGCAGTGAATTCTCCCACACCGTCTTCAACGCTCAAAGTCAATGTGAAGTAATCTCTTTCATACTTAACAGTCACAACTGTGCTTCCATCTGCAGCGATTGTTGCAAGTTCAACTGCTTCAAACTTGTATCCAGCAATTGTTGGATATGCCCCACCTGTCAAAGCAACAATCATTTCTTCTGTGATTTGAGTGTCAGTTGTTCCTTGACTTGTGATTGATTCTTGCAAATCTGTTCTAAGTTCATAGGTCTGTCCATCAAGACTTTCAAACCTATATTCAACAGTAAACTTAGTGTCAGTTTTTGCTGTCCACTTAGCAAACAACGTTGTGTTTTCCGTGATCTTAACAATCATTTCTTCTGTGATTAAATCAGCATCATTGAGGTCAGCTGTCAAATACCAACCAGCAAAGTCATAGCCTTGACGTGTTGGTGTTGGAAGTCCAACTGTCAAATTGTCAGAGCCTTCAACCTCAACATAAGCATCAGCATATGTGCTGTCATAAACAACCTTGACTGTTGTGTATTCAATTGATGCTCTTGAAGAACCTTCCGCATCATTAAGATTGAATGTCAAATCATAGACATTTGCATTATAGATAACATGATATGTCTTTCCATCAACTGAATCCATTGTGTCTTTGATTTCTTTTTGATCAGGTGTGTAACCTTCAATATCTGGAGAAGCCACGGTGAATTCAGATCCATAAAGAACTTCTTCGGTGTAAGTCTTGTAAGCTTCGTCCCCATTTGCATATTGATAAGTAATTGTCAATGTGTAGCGGTTTGTTGACCACTTAGCTTGCAATGTGACATTGCCATAAACACCCTTGCTGATTGTGTTGTCTGTCAAAGTTGAAAGCGCAATATCTCCATCAACTTTTTCTGCCCAGTTTCCAGAGATTTCACTGAATGAATATCCAATGAGTGTGTGTCCAACTTTTGTCAACATATCTCCAGCAATCAAAACAATATCATCTTCAATTGTGAAGGTTGTCTTGTATGTTCCATCATCTTCCAATTGAAGTGAAGAATCAAATGTTCCATCATTTGGAAGATATGTGATTGTGTATTCTGTTGCGGTCCATTTTGCTGTCAATACAACAACTTTTCCATCAGTTGCAGTCAAATTCTTAACTGTCTCTTCGTCTGCCAAGTCGTGATTTGTGCCTGCATCATCTTGATATGTCCAACCTGCAAAATCATATCCAGTCTTTGTGAATGTAGATTTTGTCAACTTAACTTCAGTGTCATAGTTGACACCTTCCATTGTTGCCATTTCTCCGCTTCCGCCATTGTTTGCAAAAGCAATGCTGTATGTGATTGGTGTCCAAACTGCATAAAGCACAACACTTCCATCAACATCAGTTGTCAATCTGTTTACTGTGTCGCCTGCTCTAAGCAAAATTCCAGAGCCATCGGCACTTCTTGACCAACCAACAAACTTGTAACCTGTCACAGCAAATTCCAAACCAGTTGCACTTGCATCTTTAATCAAGATATCTGCTGTGTATCCATAAGTTTCTGGATCTGATGTCTTGTCAGTGACATCACTTGTCACAGATGAGTAGTTTGAATTGTAGGTCAATGTGTATTGGTTTTCAAGCCATACTGCATAGAGTGTGACCGTCTTGCCATTTGTTGCAGTCAAATTCTTGGCTTTTGTTGTGTCTTTGCTGATTGTTTTGATTGTTGTGTCATCAGCTTCATAAGTCCAACCATTGAATGTGTATCCTGTGAATGTGAATTGATTTTCGTTCAAATCAAATTCTTGATCATAAACAATGTCTGTGTGACCGGTCATCACTCCGTCACCGCCATTTGAATTGTATTCAACATTATACTTGATTGGTGTCCAAACTGCGTAGAGTTCAAGATCTCCAATGATTGAATAAACAAATTCTTGTTCGTCTGTGTATTCAACCTCTCCCTCAGGATCTGTTGACCAGCCTTGGAAGATGTATCCTTCACGAGTGAAGATGTTCTTTGTCAAGACAACACTTCTGTTATAGACAACATCTTGTGTGATTTCAGTGATTGTTTCCGTAACAGCATCAGTATCTTCAGTTCCCTCTGTCACAACCTTGATGTATTGTCCACCATTTCCATAGAATGTGATGATGTATGGATTGTTTGTTGCGGTTGCAGAGATGTTGAAGTCAGTTGTATCTGCGATGATATAGTATGTGCCAGCATCTTCTTGCACACCACCGGTCCAGCCTGCAAAACTGTAACCTGTTTCATCATTAACTTTTGTAAGTTCATAGGTCAAAATGACCTTTGCACCATATTTAACTGAGAATGTTCCAGCTGATGTAAATTCTTTTGTGAATGCATAAGCACCATCTTCTTCGCTGACAGTTGCAACAACTTTTGCAATACCTTCTGTCATAGAAACGTTCACATCAATTGAATTTCTCAGATAGTAAACATCAAGAACTGTGCTTCCATCTCCATTGATGATCACTCCACTTGCAAATGTAGAGTAAGTAAATCCTGGAATTTCTCTCAAGTTCAAGTTGTCAACACTTTCAATTTCTTCGTCAGTGTAACCTTGTTTTGTTTCGTCATATTGACTGTCATAAACATAATCATTTTCAAAGTCGCTTCCACCACTGCTGCTCATCTTTTCCAAATGATAGTGAACAGTGAAATCAACTTGCATTGTGGTTGCATTGATATAAATTGTAAGGTTTTCATCTGGCATTTCTGCAATAACAAATCCAGTTTCTTCATCTCCTGTCACATAAGCAGATGACCAACTTTCAAATTCAAATCCATCTCTGATGTCATAAATCAATCTAACTTCTGCACCATAACGAACTGAATATTGTTTTTCGTTTTCTGGCACATCTTCTGTGATTTCAACAACATAGAAGTCATCTTTTTCTGCAGTAAGACTTGAAATACCTTTTGTTGTTTGCAATGTCAATGTGTAGCTGTTTCTTGAGTAGTAAACATTAACAATTGTTGTGTTGTTTTCTGGTTTAACAGTGATTCCTGTTTCCATTCTATCGTATGTAAATCCGTCAAACTCAACCAATTTTTCGGAAATCATATCATAAGTGATTTCTGTGTCAACATTTGCTGAAAGAATTGCATCAGCCACATCAGGATCTGTTTCATAACCTGTTCCATCCAACTTTTCAAAATTGTATCTGATGTTGTATTCAAATGGCAATGCTGTCACAGTCACAACAAATGTCATGTTTGAATCGATTTCAAATTCATATGGCAAATCTTCAGAAGTCAAAACTCCGTCTTGTCCATATGTGATTTGGTCAAGTACATATCCGTCAGAAACTTCAACAGAAACTGACACAGTTGCACCAAATTTGTATTCTCCGTCACCTGTGACTGACTTAACTCCAAGTCTTGGTGTCACGAAGTCAACAGTGTAGATTTCTCTTGTGTAATACAATCTCAAAACAAGTGAAGAATCTCCAGCAACAACACCGCTCAAAAGTGTGTTTTCATGGTTTAGATTGATTTCGAATCCTTCAATTGTCAGTTGTTCGATTTCAACTTCTGTTCCTGTGACACTGTCAATGAATTTGCTTCGAGTTGAATCAAGTGTGTATTCATCATTGTCAACATTTTCGAGATAGTATTCAACTTTATATTGTGCTGCGCCAACTGACCAAATTGCATAAACAACAACTTCGCCATTATCTTCGCTTGTCAGGTTGAACACATAATACTTGCCTTCAAACAAGTAGATTCCACCTTCTTTGCCTTCTCCAATCAGATAAGCAGTAAGGTTTTCATATTCTCCAATGTCTGCAACACTTTCAAAGTCAGCAGACGTTCCATTTGTAGTTGACCAACCAACAAAGTTGTATCCTGCTCTGTTTGTTGTTCCAACAATCTCAACTGCTTGGTCATAGACTGCAGGCAAGTTTTCAACTGCAGAACCAAGGTTTGTCTCAAATGTCACAACATAGTCGTTTGGTGTCCAAACAGCCTTCATTGTAACTTCGCCATTGTCAACATCAGTCAAGTTTCTAACTGAAGCGCCAAGAGCATAACTTGTGTCATCATATGACCAGCCAGTAAGTGTGTAACCTTCTCTGCTGAAACCTTCGCCATTGCTCAAGTTAACATCTTCACCATAAGCAACACTTTCAGATGCAATCATACCTTCTCCACCATTAGGATCATAGTGGATTGTGTATTGATTTGCTTCAACGTTGGCACGAATTGTCACATCACCAGCAGTTTCATATTTATAATCAAATGTTTCTACTGTTGATTCAATTTCATCTTCAACTGTCCAGTTGCTGAAATGATATCCAGCATATACTGAAGCTGTCAATCTTACTCTTGTGTCAAATACAACTGTATATTGATTTGCAATTCCTTCAACAGGAGTTGCTCCAAGAACTATGATGTCCAATTGTTCCAAATTCTTATCAACCGTAAGTGTGAATGTCTTTGGAGTCCAAATTGCATAAACTGTGGTTGCAGTTGTTGTGTCACACATTTCACTGCTCAAAATTTCATCAGTTCCGTCAAGATTTGAAGAGAATTTAACAAAATCATAACCATCTCTTGTCACACTCAAAAGGTTTGCAAATTCAACATAATCTGTGCCCGTTTGAGATGTGTAGAGAATTGAATAGTCGCTGTCGTATGTTGCATAGAGTGTCAAAACTCCCTTATTGATCAAATCTTTCAAAGCAACATCTTCGTTTGTTGTCACATCAAATGTTGCTGTGGTTGAACCATTGTTGAAGTTCACATCATTCAAATTGAAGTTCACTGCATAGCGTCTTGCTTGCCATTGAGCCGTCAATGTGTCATCTCCAACACCATAAGTGTATGTGTATCCAGTGTCAGTTTCAACCAAATTGCCATGGAAATCTGCACTCTTGCTCCAACCTGTGAATGTGTATCCTTCTCTTGAAGGAGTCAAAACTGCATAAGTGCTTGCGTAGTTTTGTGTAACTTCAAACAAATCAGCACTTCCATTATACAAACCACCTGCTGGGTCAATTGTCAAAGTGAATGTCCTGATTGTTGCTTGAGCGGTAAGAGTTGCATTTCCAAGTCCCATTGTCACTGTTTGACTTAATTCACTTGCATCAAATCCAGTTGGTTCAGTTCCTGAAACTGCAAAGTTACCCCATGTGTATCCTGAAGATACAGTAACTTCAATCTTGATGCTTTCTTCAAAGTAGAATTGTCCAGTTGTAAACTCATTATCATTGACCTTAACACTTGTCACACCTTCTTGCTTGTTGATGGTCAATGTGTATTGATTTCTTGAGAAGTAAACATTGATTTCCAATGTTCCGTCAGCTTTAACAATAAATTCGCCTTCAACTGTGTTGTTTGATGTTGTCTTTTCTTCTTCATAAGTGAAGCCATCTGGAGCATAAGTAACATCATTGATTGTCACGCCAGTTCCAGACTTGCCAACATTAACAGGACTGTCAGTTGTTCCGTCATTTCTTGTCACTTCTGTCTTTTCATAGTTATCTCTACCAGCAGTTGTTTGCTTGTAGATATTAACCTTATATCCAGTGTTTGTGTTTTCTGTCCAAGTTGCTGTCAATGTCACATTTCCATACATTCCAGCAGAAACTGTGTTTTCGGTGTAAATGTCATTTTGTTTCCAATTTCCTAATGTCAAATCTCCACCAAAATCAGTTGTAACTTTCCAGCCTGCAAAGGTGTAACCAACCTTAATTATGCTTGGAAGGTTGATGTCAACTTCCTTAGTGTAGTTTGTTGTGTAATCTGTTCCAGCCACACCACTTATTGTTCCGCCATCTTCCACATAAGAAATTGTGTAAGGATTTGCGGTATAAACAACAGTGATTGTCTCGTTGCTTGCTGGCATATTTGCAAAACCTACTCTTGTTTGATCTGCAGTGTAACCATAAAGCACTGGGCTGTCAATGTATGCTTCTGCACCAAATTTGACTGTGATTGATTGATCTTCAAATGCCTTTGTTCCAGCAATTCCCTCAACACTTTCTTCTGAATAAACATATTCAACTGTCAATGTGTAAGAATTAATTGTCCAGTAAGCAAAGATTTCGCTTTCTGCAGTGAGATCAAATTTTGTAGTTGCCAAAATTTCTGTTGCGTCAGCAGTGCTTTCATCAGCCTCTATAGGTGTTGTGAACCAACCTTCAAATGAATGACCTTCTCTTTGAAGTCCAAGACTTTCAAGAGTTACTGCTGTTCCGTCAGCGGTGTAGAGAGTTCCATAAGTTCCGTTGTATTCTCCATACAAAGTGATGATTCCGTCAACAACAGGAGCATCAACATTTTCACTTACAACTTCATCTGCTCCAGCATTTACATTCAATTTAACAACATATCTGTTTGCAGATGCTGTTGCAACCAATTGAACTGTTGTGCTTGGCATAGTGAGCATTGCAGTTGCTTTTGTGTTTTCTTCTGTGATTTCCAAATTATCTACTGCATATCCAGTGAAGCCAGTCATTGAATATCCTGTATTTGATGTTGCAGTAAGAGTGATGTTTGCACCATATTGAACCAAATATGCTTTTGCATTGACTGCATCTTCATCAGGTTCTTGTTCAATCAAGCCTGTTCCACTTGCAGTTGCCGCAGCCACACCTGTTCCAGCTTCCAAAGTGAGAGCATACTCTTCTCTTGCATAATAATATGTGATTGATGCATTTCCGTCAGCTGTGATTGTCAACTGTTGAAGAGCAGGAGCTCTGAAACCTGTGTAGGTCTTAGTTGCTGGTGTAACCACGCTGTCTGTTGCACCACTCAATGTGTCAGTGTCAATCAATGTGCTGTTTTCGTCTGTAAAGTTGTCATAAACTCCAACATTTACTTGGCGATGATATACTTTGTATGCAGTGTTTTCATTTGCTGTCCAATATGCATACAATACAGTTTCGTTATTTGCTGTCGCAAAGGCTGTGTCAGCAGCAATCTTCTCGCCTGTGACTGACTCAGTTCCAAGAAGGTTTCTCGCTGTGTAGAATCCGTTGAATGTGTATCCTTCTCTTGCGATTGTGATGTCATCAATGCTGTAAGCCGTTTCACTTTCAGTTTCTGATGCATTGATAAACATTTCAGAATAATTTGTTCCATATGTCACATACAATTCAACCTTTCCGTTGTTAACTGTTCCAACACTGCTTGTTGCAGCGGTTGTTCCATTTCCAGCAACGACATCGTTGAGGTCTAATGTGACTTTGTATCTGTTAACTTTCCATGTTGCAGTCAAAGTATCATTTCCTGCACCAAATGTGTAAACAGAACCATTTTCATTTTCTTCAAGATTTCCCTTGAAGTCTGCACTCTTGCTCCAACCTGTGAATGTGTATCCTTCTCTTGTTGGCGACAAAACTGCATAAGTGCTTCCATAGTTTTGTATAACTTCAAATTCGTCTGCACTATCACCATACAATCCACCTGCTGGGTCGATTGTCAATGTGAAGCTTCTGATTGTTGCTTGAGCGGTAAGGGTTGCATTTCCAAGTCCCATTGTCACTGTTTGACTTAATGCACTTGCATCAAATCCAGTTGGTTCAGTTCCTGAAACTGCAAAGTTACCCCATGCGTATCCTTCAGAAACAGTGACATCAATCTTGATGCTTGCGCCATACAAGAATTCGCCTGTTGTGAATTCAACATCATTAACTTTGACACTTGTTACACCTTCTTGCTTGTCAATTGTCAATGTGTAAGGTATTCTGTCAAAGTAAACTTGAACAACCAAACTTCCATCTGCAACAACAACTGTTGAGTTGTCGGTTTTGTTTGTTGCAAACTTGCCGGCATTATATCTAAATCCGTCAAATGCATATGTAACATCATTGATTGTCACACTTGTGCTTGTTGAAGAAATTGCCAAAGCTTCGTCTGTTGTTCCGTCGATTCTTGACATTGTGTCAAGCAATTGATAATTGTCTCCACCAGCAGTTGTCTGTTGATAGATTTCAACCTTATATCCAGTGTTTGTATTTGCTGTCCAAACAGCATACAAGTCAACAACAACTCCATCTTCAGTTGTCAAGTCGATGACATTTGCTTTATCAGCAAAGTCAACATTTGAACTTCCTTGAGTTCTTGTCCAACCTTGGAATGTAAATCCAGGTTTCACAAATGTATTTGCTGGCAAGTCTTTTGCAACACCATATGTCATTGCCAAATCGTCCATATCTCCTGTTCCGGTGTTTGCATTGAATCTGATTGTATATTCATGAACTTTCCAACTTGCATACAAGGTTGTTCCGCTTGCAAGAATCCAGTTTCCGCTTTCATCTGTGTAACCTTCAACACCTGCTTGCAATGTTCCATCTGTTCCAATAACAACATCACCAGTGTTCAAACCTGTTGTCCAGCCAAGGAATGTGTGTCCTGTTCTTTCTGGATTGTCGATTGAAGAACCAAGTGTTGGGCTGTCATATGTTGCAACAACAGATTTTGTTCCCTCTGTGGTTGCACTGTTTTGATCAAGTGTAATTGTGTATTCATTTGCTTTCCATTGTGCAGTAAGTGTGATGCTTCCATATGTATCAACTGAAATTGTCAAAACTCCAGTGTTCAATGTTGGAAGAGTTGAAGAATGAACATCATCTGTCCAACCAACTGTCCAACCTTGGAAGCTGTATCCTGACTTGCTTGGAGAAGCAATTGTGAATGTCTTTTCATTTATTGATGTATAGTAAACAAGAATGTTAGAATCATCATTTTCACCACCATCAAGTTCATAATTGACATCAAAAGCTTTTCCTGTGAAGTTCAACACAACAACAATGTTTTCACTATACATATCAAATGTGATTTCTGCAAAGGTTGTCACATCACTTTCAGCAAGAGTTGTTCCGCCTTCAATGCTGTAACCTGCATAATCATATCCTGCATAGAGTGTCAAGTTGTTGATTGTTATTGTCGCTCCAAAGTCAACCATCAGATTTCTGTCGTTCACACCAGTAACTTCACCAACACCTTCAATTGTGATGTTGAATGTGTTCAATCCTGTTGTGTCACTGAGAGTATCTTCAGAGTAACTGTTGAACAAACCTTTAATGTCAAGAGCGTATTGATTTCTTGTGTAGTAATAATTTACAACAGTTGAGCCATCCGCCTTAACCGTCACAGTCTGTGTTGATGGAGATGTAAATCCATCATAAGACTTAACAGCTGGTGTCACATTTTCGTCTGTTGTTCCATCTGTGAACACTTCTGTTCCATCTTCTGCCAATTCCCAATGGTCAGGATTTGCAGTGTCTGGTGTTTCAATACCAACTTTTTCAAGATAATGATTTACCGTATATTTTGTATTTGAGTTCTTTGTCCAATATGCGTAGATCACAGTGTCATTATTTGCTGTTGCAAATCCTGTTGCACTTGTGATTTGTGTTGCACCTTCAGTGCTTTCACCAATCATAATCGCTTTGTCAAAGAAGCCTGCAAAAGTATATCCAGCTCTTGTCAAAGTTTCTGATGTGAAATCTGCAAATGTCACAACTTCATCATCAGCATTATACAATGTTTCGTATGTTCCATTATAAACTGCATAAAGAACAATCTTTCCATTGACAACTTCTGCATTTGCAACGATTGTGCTTGCAGCAGTTGTTCCGTTTCCGACTGTAACATCGTTCAAGTCGATTGTAACCATAAACTTATCTGCATGCCATGTTGCAACCAAAGTGTCGTTTCCTGCACCAAATCTATACAAACCATCTTGCAATGTTCCAAAGGCTTCTCCGCCTGCTGTTGCAGAAAGTGACCAACCATCAAACACATATCCTGTGCGTGTTGGGTTGGAAATTGTGAGAGTTGAGTTGTAGTTTTGAGTGATTGTAATCACTTCAGAACTGCCTTCATAAATTCCTTCTGCAGGATTGATTGTCAATGTGTAGCTGTTGATTGTTGCTGTGGCCATAATTGTAAATTCATCAGTATAGTCACTGACAACAACGCTGTAAACTCCATTTTCTTCAGAAACTGAACTGATTGTTGCAGTTCCACCTGTCACTGTGAAGGCAATTCCAGTTGCTCCATAACCGGTGTTTGCCTTTGCATAGATTGTCAAAGTTGTTCCTGTCGAAACTGTTGTCTCAACCGAAGTCTCAAAACTTAAATTATCAATGCTTACAGTTGTGTTTGTTGAATTGATTGTTGCTTTGTAAGAATTTGCTGTTGCAACCACTGTGATTTCAACATCACCAACAATAAACTCTCCACTGATTGAGATAACTCCAGTTGTTTGAGTGTAAGTATATTCATCAGCTTCCAAAGTTCTATCCCCAACAACCACAGTGATGCTTCCTGGAAGTGAATATCCTACATTTGCTGAAATTTTTGCTTCAAAATCTGTTCCACTGGCAATTTCATCATTTTCTGGTCCGCTAACCAAAACTGCATTTGTAAGACGATATGTGATTGAATTTGTTTCAGCTTTCCATTGTGCTGTGAGAGTCACATCTCCGTAAGCACCTTTGTTGATCATTGTTGTAAATTCATCACCCATCTTGAATGATGTTTCATCGGCAACTTTTGTTACTTCCCAATGTGAGAATGTGAAGCCTGTCTTTGTTGGTTGAAGCAATGTCACATCATTTTCAATTGTGAACTTCTGGCTGTCGGAAGAAACTTCTCCGCCATTAGCATCATAAGTCAAAGTATATTCAATTGCTGTGTAGTAAACATTCTCTACAACATCTGCACCGTCAATTGTGCAAGAAACTGAATCTCTGTCCGCTGTGTATCCTGTGATGACAGGAGATGTTTCTGTGTGAGATTCTTCATGTTTCAAAGTCATAGAAAATTCAGATGTGATTGGTGTAGTTGTGTCAACATAATAATAGTTGATTGTGAATGTGTATGACATTCTTGCATAGTAAACATAAACCACGCTTGAACCGTCACCTTTGATTGTGACAACGTTGTATGTGCCGTCTTCTTCATTCAACACACCAAAGTTGCTGTATTCAAATCCCTTAACTGTTGGAATTGAACCAGTTTCTTCATCTTCTCCTTTGTTTGCTTCTTCAATCATCGCACGAGTGATGATGCTCTCTGTTTGTCCATGTCCAACTTTTCCAAAGTCTGCAGAAAGTTCTGCGTCTTCAACGAACTCTCCGTCAAGACTTTCGAAGAGATATACAATGTTGAATGCTGTGTCTGCATTCTTTGTTGTGCTTGCTGTCAAAGTGAAGTTTCCAGCTGGCATAGTGAATGTGTATGAGTAAACATTGCCTTGAACTGTACATTGTTCAGCAGAAACATTTCCAAACAAGCTTGGATTGCTTGAAGCAAATCCTGCGAATGTGTAGCCCACATTGATTGTTGCTGTGATTGTCACTTGTTTTCCAAAGTCATAAATTGCACTTCCAGTAACTCCAGCGACACCATTATCTCCAGCAACAGAGTTAACTGTCAAGGTGTAAGCATTTCTTGTGTACCATAAGTTGATTTCCAAACTTCCGTCATTGATAACCACAACGGCATTTGCCTTGTTTGTTGTGAATCCAGCATATTCAAATCCGGTTCTTACTGTCACATAATCATTGACTGTCACAGAAGAGCCTGTCAATGCTTCATATGTGTTGTTTGCAACAAGAGTAAAGTTGTCTGTGTTAAATTCATCACTTGCAGCATCAATTTTTTGTTCATAAACATTGACTTTATATTCAACTTCAGTTGCGTTCCAAATTGCATACAATGTCACAGCATTATCACCTGCCACTCCTGTTGCCAATTTGTTTGGAGTATCTGTTGCAAGATATGTCACACCAGTTCCATCTGCTTCTGTGTTCCAAGAAACAAACTCATATCCCTCTCTTGTGTAGATTGATGTCAAGTCTGCATTTTCAGTTTCATATTTCAATACTTGAGTTGCACTCTTTCCTTCAATCAAAACTGCACTGCCTTGATATCCGCTTCCATCATTTCCGTCAAGAGTCAATGTGTATGTATTTTCTTGCCAGATTGCATAAATTGTGATTTCTCCTTCTTCAGTCAAATTATAAGCAGAATAATTTGTTCCGTCAAAGTAGATACCTTTTGTTGTTGCATTTTCAACATTTTCGAATTCTGTTGCATTAGCATCTGTTGACCAACCAACAAATGTATATCCAGTTCTCACAAAGCTGTTGGCAGTAAGTTGCACTGGTTCGTCATAGGTCGCAACAGTGTTTGACATTGTTCCAGAACCCTTGTTTGCATTATAAACAATTGTGTATGTGTTTTCGCCCCATACAGCAAACAATTCCATGTCTCCCACAATGTCATATTTGAATGTTGCTTCGTCAGCATATGCAACTTCCCCATCATCAGTCTTAGACCAACCAAGGAAAGTGTAACCTGCTTTCTCAAAGGTGTTTGCTGGCAATGTCACATCAGAGTCAAATGTTACAGGCACATCAATCTCTGTTTGACTTGAAGATGTTTGACCACCATTTCCTTTCAATGTGATTGTGTAAGCATTAGCATTTGCAGTTGCTGTCAAAACGACTGCCCTTGTTGGCATTGTGAATGTTTGTGCATCACTTACAGAAACTTTGCTGTTTTCAGCACTGTCAACCCAACCTGTGAATGAATAACCATTTGATGTCAATGTGTGAGCAAGTTGAACTGTCACATTATACATAACATCATATGTATTTGCTTCGTCAGCCTTGCTGATTCCAGGTCCAACGATTGCAGTTGCTATCGCAACGCCGACACTTGTGTTGAGCGTCAATTTGTATGTTTCACGAACATAATACAAGTTGATAACAAGACTGTCATCGCCGTCAATGTTGAGATTTCCGTTTGTAACAGGTTTGCTATCTGCCCCTGTATTTCCATTTGATGTTGAAACAACTGTATAGTAAGAATATTGCATTCCAACATAATTTACCGCACTCAATGTGTCAATAGGAGCCAATGTGTCAGTTGTTCCTGTCTTGCCTGCAGTGTTGGTTGCAATTAAATATTCATCAAATGCACTGTCAAGCACGAAACTCAAATCAGTTTTTTGAACATAATAGTTCACTTGATATGCAGTGTCACTGTCCGCTGTTGCGTTTGCAGTAAGCATAACTGTTCCAGCAGCCATAGTAAATGTTGCACCTGTGCTTGATGTTTCATTTGAGATGATAACATTTGCACTTCCGGCATCTTTTGTCCAGTTTGCAAAAGTATAACCAGATTTTGTGGTCGCAGAAAGAGTTACAGTGTCCCCATATCTCACACTGTATGTGTTTTCTGTGTTTGTCACGGTTCCTGTTGCGTCAAGGCTCACATTTGCAATGCCTTTGTTTGCTGAAAGCACAACAGAATAACTGTTTCTTGTGTAATAAAGTCTGATTACAAGATTTCCTTCACCATTGATGTTGAGAGAGCCATTCAATTCTTCGTCATCACTGGTTGTGATTCCCACTGTATAGTGGTCATAAGCAAAACCTTCATAGGTTGTGTTGCTGTAATTTGAGATGTCAACCAAAGTATCTGTTGTTCCAGTTTGTGTTTGTCTTGAACCAAAGATTGTGTAGTTGTCATCTGCGATGTTTTGTTGATAGTATTCAACATAATAGTTAACATTTTGAGCAGTTGCAGTTGCTGTCAAGTAAACGCCAAGTGTTGTGTCTGGCATTGTGAACTTGTTGTCCACAACTTCAACTGATGTGTATCCTTCTTGATTTACCCAAGAGTTGAATGCATAACCAGGTTTAAGGTTCGCTTTCAAAGTTACTTCTGCTTGATATTTAACAGTGTAAACTCCGTCAGCCCCACCAGAAACACCAGTTCCCGTTGCTTCAACACTGTCAACACCTTTGCTTGTAGCCAATGTCAAGGTGTAGGTCTGTCTTGTGTAGAATGCATAGATTTTTGTAATTCCGACAGACACACCTTCTTGTTCTTCTGCTTGAATGGTATCCCCATTATATTCATAATATTTATAACTAAAACCAGTATAGTCATATTTATAGATATAATTTTCTACCTTATCTGCAATCAAAGCATTATTATGTGTCTCTGCTCTAACCTGCAAATATGTCACACCATTATAGTTTACTTTCGTTGGAACTTCAGGATATTTATCATCTGCTGTTGCTCCATTTTCATCTTTTTGATAATCGGCAAAATCTGGTGCAGAAGCATCATAAGACAATTCTTCCAAATAATAGTAAACTGTGTAAGAAATATCTGTTCTTCCAATCCATGTTGCGTACAATGTCAAGCCTTCATCTCCAATATCCCATACAACATCATTTGCATCAACAAATGAATTTTGGACTGTCTCAACCAAGACAAGGGTTGTACTTGGAGTATTGTCTTCATTTCTTTCAACATAAACATACTTGACAGCGTCAGAACCTTCTCCTCTTTCAAAGATGTATTCTTCTCCAATATCTTCTTCTGGAGTTGCTCCATCAAGATCTAAATATTGTTCCAAAGACAAGGCACGATACATATCACTTGTCGACCAACCATCAAAGTAATAACCCGCAAGTGAAGGTGTTGGCCAGAACCCATCTTGTCCGAAGGTTTGTGCATAATAAACCGTCTTTGATGTTTCTGAAATTGTAATATCTGAACCATCAGAAGGTTTAGTAGTAATCACATCAAAGTTAACCGTATAAGCCTTTGGTGAATAATTTGCATGAACAACCAAATCATTTGCATAAGCCCAAATTCCATTGTCTGTGATTATGCTTGCTGCGGTCGCATTGTTTTGCAATACACCACTGTTGTCAAACAACATTGTTCCACCATTTGCAGTTGTAAAGAAGCCTGTCAAGTTGTAACCTGTCTTGCTGTATTTTGAAACGTCAGTAATAAGTTTTCCACTTGTGTAATCATTTCCATAAACAACAGACAATGTGTCAACTGTTGCTCCGTCTTCTTGAACTTGAATTTCAAAAGTTTGTGCTTGCCAAATTGCATACAATGTTGTATTTCCAGCAACTTGGTAAACGAATTTGTTGTTTTCTGCAGTGTATGTTGGAGTTGTCGCATTTGGATTTTCATCCCAACCCAAGAATGTGTAACCAGTGATTGAGAATCCGTTCTCTGCAACTGTCACTTCTTGTCCATAAACTGCAGGTGTTGAAGCTGTTGAGCCTTCAACATTTCCATACAAGGCAGTCTGATTTGATGCAATTGTGTTTGCATTGTAAATGATGTTATATGTGTTTGCTTTCCATACTGCATACAATGTCAAATCGCCATCAATTGTATAGTTTATTTTGCTTCCAACTGTGTATTCTGCTGAGGTTGCAGAATCTGAAGTGGACCAACCAAGGAAGGTGTGTCCTTCTTTTGTCCAACCCATTCCGTTTTCAGCCGTATTGTCAAGGAATGTATATTCACTGTCATAAGTTGCACCATCAGCATCTGTCTTGCTTTGTGATTGTCCATTATTTGAATTGTAAATCACATCATATTTGTTTGCAGTCCAGATTGCATACAAAACAAGGTTTGAGGTTGTTGTGTGAGTGTAATCTGCACCAGCAACATAGTCCTCTCCAGTTCCGTCTGCCTTGGTGTTCCATCTGTCAAATGTATAACCTGTTCTTGTTGCAGTGCTTGCTTCAAGAATGTTTGTAGGTTCATTGAAGATTACTTTTTGATTGTAAGTTTCAGCTCCGTTGACAAAACCGTTGTTACCATTATAGATAACTTGGAATCCAACCGCTTCCGAAACACCATTGATTGTCAAGTTGCTTGCTGGCATAATGAAGGTGTTGTTTGAAACTGTGACAATGTCATCTTCAACTTCCCAACGAGCAAAGCTGTAACCAGTCTGAATTGAAGTGTAAGAAAGTTCAACTGAAGCCGTAACTTTGATTGTGTAAACATTTCCTTCTTTCAAACTTACACCAACACCTGTTGCTTTCACTCCGTTGATGCGTTCGTCAGCTGTCAAAGTAAGTTCATATGTTTCAAGTTTGTAATAAACAAAGAGCTCCAAACTTCCATCACCAGCAATGTTTCCACTCAAGAGAGTTCCTTCAACATTGCTGTCATGTTGATAATTTGTATAATCCTTCACAGTAGCTGTTGCAGTTGTATCTGTTGTTCCAGTCAAGTTTTCTGTTTCAAACAAATCAAATCCACCCGCAAGGTTTTCTCTGTAATGGTAAACTGTGTAAGGAGTGTTTGTGTTTGGTTCTGCATAAACTTCAACAGTAACTGCTTGATTTGGCATTGTGAACACTGTAGGATTTGTTGAAGTTTCAGTTGCTCCTGTAAGTGTGATTACAGCGTTTGTTGCATAACCAGCTTTTGTAACCACTGTAACTGTCAAAACTTCTCCAAAGAAAACTTCAACAGTGTCATTTGATGTGAATGAATTTCCATCTTCCCTTGTTGAGTAAGAAATGTCAACACTGACAATTCCCGCTCCAATTTCAACAGAAACATCATTTGAATTTCTTGTGTAGAGCAAGTAAACTTCCAAACTTCCATCTGCAAGAATAATGATGCTGTTGCTTCCAGAGTTTGTCAACATTGTTCCCATTGATGTGAATCCATCAATAGACTTAAAGTCATAAACCGCATTAGTTCCTGTCTTTCCGGTTTTTGTTTCTGAATCAATAATTGTAAAGTTATTTCTGTTTTCAACAGTAAAGTCTGTCAAATCATTTCTTGCTGCATCAACTGTCTGTCCATAGTAAATAACTTTGTATGTCACATCACTTGATGTCCAAACTGCGTACAATGTGATGCTTCCACCATCTGTTTCAACAAGTCCAGTTGGTTTATCTGTCGCCAAGAAGTCAGGGCTTGCTGCTTCTGCGTCATAAGCCCAACCAGCGAATGTGTAACCTGTTCTTGTGTAGATTTCACCCAAATCTGCTGCTGCAGTGTATTTCAATGTTTGAGTTTTGCTCTTTCCAGCAATAAGTTCTGCAGAACCTTGATAGTTTGCATCATTTGCATCAAGTGTCAATGTGTAAGAATTTTCTGACCATACCGCAAACAATTCCATGTTGCCGGCTTTCGAATATGTGAATTTTGCCCCGTCAACGTAGTCTGCACTTGTTGCATCTGAGTTTTCACTCCAGCCAAGGAAGGTGTAACCTGTTCTTACAAATGCGTTTGCCGTCAATGTGACTTCTGTGTTGAATGTCACATCAATTGGATCCATCGTTCCACTTGTTGAATTATTTCCATTAAAGGTGATTTGATATTGATTTGCACCCCAAATTGCGTACAAGTTGAACACACCACTTTCTGCAAGTCTTGAAACTGATTGTCCATCGGTATAAGCTGCATCAGTTGACTGTGGAGAAAGTCCCCAACCACCAAATGCATAACCATCTCTTGACCAACCAAGAGTTTCAATTGTGGTCAAATTGATTGGTGTGTCATACTTAGCATTCAAATCAACTGTTTGAGTTGAACCAGTTCCACCATTCAAATTAAATCTGATAATGTAATCATTTTCATTTGATGTAACTTGAATTCCAACATTTCCAGCAGGCATAGTGAATGCATTGTCAGAAACTGTGACTTGTGTTTCTCCAACACTTTCATATCCTTTAAAGTTGAATCCACCATAAAGTTTGTATGTGATTGTCACAGATGTTCCATAGACAACAGTATAAACTCCATCTGTTCCACCAGAAACACCTGTTCCTGTTGCAGTGACACTTTCAAAACCTTTATCCTTTGTCAAAGTCAAGGTGTAAGAAAGGATATCCCACTCTGCTGTCAAAGTGTCATTTCCTGCACCAAATGTATAGATTTTTGATTCTTCGTCAAATGAACCAACTCCATTGAACGTCCAACCGCCAAAGTCGAAACCTTCGCGCGAAACATCCAGAACTTGGTAAGTTGTTTGATAGTATTGTCTGATTGTTGTGCTTGTTCCAGCATAAGTTCCGCCGTTTGTATTGATTGTCAATGTGTATTGGTTTCTGCTGAAATAAATTGCAATGTTTGTTGTTCCATCTGCAGAAATAGTCATAACTGTATCATTATCAATTGATGATCTTGTTGCGTCATAACTAAATCCTGTATATTCATACTTCTTTCCATTGATTGTGATTGAAGTATTTGATGTTGCAAAAGTAATTCTCGAATCACTTGTCCCTGTTCTTGGATCTGTCAAAGTTGCTGTTGCTTCATAAGCACCTGTTGTGTTTGCTTGATAGATTGTCACCGTGTATGGAGTGTTTGCATCAGCGCCCCAAACAGCATGCAAGTTGATTGTTGCACCATCAGTTTCAGTCAAGTTGATAACTTGTGCTTCATCTGCATAAACAACTTCTCCACCAGCACTTTCTGCCCAACCAAGGAATGAGTAACCAGTTTTTACAAATGCATTCTTTGTCAAATTCTTTGCAACGCCATAAGTCATTGACAAATCAGTCATAGTTCCACTTGTTGAACCATTTCCGTTGAACACGATTGTGTATGTGTGAGCTCTCCAAGAAGCATAAAGAGTTGTCTCTTCTGCTCTTGCCCACTTGCCACCAGAAGTATATCCTGCAACATCGGAAACCAAACTTCCATCTGTGTTAATAACAAGTGTTCCACCATTCATTTCAGTTGTCCAACCAAGGAAGGTGTGTCCAACTTTTTGTGGATTTGTGATTGTGAAACTTGTTGTTTCTTCATATTTTGCAACAACACTCAATGTTCCTTCAGTTGTTGCACCATTTTGATTGAGATTGATTGTGATATCGTTTGCTGTCCACTTTGCAGTCAACGTGATGTTTCCGTAGGTGTTTGCGGGTATTGTCAAAGTGTTCTTTGTTTCAGAATCAACTGTTGTTTGTTCAATTGTTGGGAGTGTGTCAGAGTGAGTTCCGTCTGTCCATGATACAACATCCCATCCAGCAAATGTATATCCCGTTCTTGTTGGATTAGAAAGAGTGAAAGTCTGTTCTCCAGCAAAAGTTGTCTCATAACTTGTTGGATTCCCAGAACCATTTACACCACCATTTCCAAGTTCGTATGAAATTTGATATTCAACTGACTCAAGGAAAATGTAAAGACGATCACTATTTTCAGTTTTTACAAAAGGATTATATGGATATTCAGTCGAATCTGGTGTCAATGCATCGAGGTTTGTACTATATCCTTTATATTCATATCCATTTGCCACAACCAAATTAGAATATGTAACTGTCGCTCCATAATCTACCAATCTATAGATATCTCCACCTGTTGCTGTAAATATTTCAGTTCCATCTTCATCTGTAATTGTTACAGTTATAGAAAATGCACTAAAATTTGAACTATACCCGTTCAAGGCTCCATAAGTTGTCAATTTTAAGTTTGTATCAATATAGTATTGATTTCTTGTGTAGTAATAGTTCACAACTGTGCTTCCATCTGCTTTGACAACAACAGTTTGTGTTGTTGGTGATGTGAAGCCTGTGTATGTCTTAACATATGGAGTAACTTCACTGTCCGTTGTTCCAACCAAATTGTCTGTGTCTTTTAAATCCCAGTGAATTGAATTTGTTGTGCTTGGATTTGAAATTCCAATTTTTTCTTGATAGTGATTTACGATGTATGGTGTATCTGGATTTGCTGTCCATTGTGCAGTCAATTGCAAGTTGTCGGTGTAAATCCAGTTTCCATTTTCATCAGTATAACCAGAAACTCCAACTTTCAAAGCACCAGTTTCTGTGATGACTTGTGTTGCACCAGCACCCCAACCAGCAAATTGATAGCCTTGTCTTTCTGCTCTTGGAGCAACCTCATTTGAAAGCACACCATTTGTGTTTGTCATGTAAATCTTGTTGCTGTCATATTGAACATAAACAGTTTGAGCAACACCATCAAGCATATTCCCACCATTTGTATCCAATGTGATTGTGTAGATATTTGCTGTCCAATGTGCAAACAATGTGTGATTGTCTGGGTTTGTCACTGTTGTCGAACTTGTCACTTGTGTTCCAGCAGTTGCATCTGTCCACCAACCAGCAAATGTATATCCTGTTCTTGTTGGTGTTGGGATTGTCCCATATGTGTTTGCAAATGTCACTATCATAGTTGCAAGTGAAACATTTCCACCATTTGCATCAAGAGTGACCGTGAGTTGTTTTGCCACACCACTTGCAGTAATCACAATGTTTCCATTGATAAAGTCTTTCTTGATTGTCACTGCACCAGTTGTTGAACTGTATGTGTAACCATCATCAACAACCAATGTTGTGGTTCCAACAACGACTGTGATTGTTGTTGGCAAATTGTATCCAGCATCTGGTGTGATTGTGAAGTTAACATCATTTGCATAAGTGATTACTGTCTTTGGAGCATCGGCATTTTCGCTCAAGTTTGTCAAATTGTATGTGATTGTGTTTGTATCTGCGCTCCAAATTGCATACAAAGTAACTGTTGAGCCGTCAGCTGTTGTGAGAGCGTCTTCGATCAGTTGTCCATCTGTAAATTCAACAGTTGAAGCACCTGAAGTTCTGTTCCAACCTAAGAATGAATAACCAGTCTTTGTGAATGTGTTTGTTGTAAGTGCCTTGTCTGTGAAGTAGTCCATTTCCAAGTTATCCATTGTTCCAACGCCAGTGTTGTTGTTGAAAGCAATTGTATATCTAAGAACTCTGCTTGTCACGACGATATAATATGCAACCTCTCCGTTTGCACTTGCAGTATAATTGAATGTAAAGTTGTATGTTGCACTGAATTTGTCACCGGCAATTGTTCCAACTCCGCTTGTTGGAGCACTTGTTGTTCCGCCGGTCATCTTGTCGATAACATATCCAGTTTTTGTTGTCACAGTGATTGAAACTTCACTGCCATAAACAATGTTTGCTGTTCCACTTTGTGTGTAATCTGTTCCGTTGATTGTAATTTTTTCAATTTGATCACTGTCAATTGTGAAATTCAATCCATAACTGTTTGTTGACCATTTTGCATAGAGAACGACATTTGCTGAAGCATTTTGCCATTTTCCGTCTGCTGTTGTGTATCCTTCAATTCCAGCAATCAATTTTCCGTCAACACCAACCACAACAACTCCAGCATTTTGTGCAGTTGTCCAACCTTCAAAAGTTGCACCTGTCTTTTGTGGATTTGTGATTGTAAAGCCTGTTGTTGTTTCATAAATTGCTTGAACTGAAGATGTTCCTGGAACTGTTGCTCCATTTGAATCAAGAGAGATTGTGTATGTGTTTGCTGACCAATCTGCGTAGAAGGTCTTGTTTCCAAGGCTTCCTACAGGAATTGATGTGACAACATCGTCATCTAATGTTTCAGACTCATACCAACCAGCAAATGTATATCCAGTTTTTGTCAAGTTTGCAGCAACTGGAAGTGTCACACTTTGAGTTGTCTTATATGATGTTGTTGGATTGAATCCTGTTGTCCATGCACCACCATTAAGAACATAGTCAATTGTGTAATCTACTGCTGTGAATTTGGCATACAAATTGAAATGTCCTGTTGAACCAAACGCATATTCATATTGAGCATTTGTAGAGATTGCATCGCCTGAGCAAGAAGAATTTGTGAACCAACCATCAAAGCGATATCCTTCTTTTGCATCAGCGAAGATTTGTGTTGTTTGTGTTGGTCCAGTGTAACCCCAACTGTAAGATGTTGTAGCCTCACTTGTGTCGCCTTCATAAACTCTCACAGTTCCACCAGAAGCATCGCCAGATTTTCCTTCTGTGACGGCAGTTGCAGTTCCTGTAACCAAATAGCACGCACGAATTTCAATTGTGATTCCAGCATCAGTGTCTGCTTCAGAAATTGCATACACTCCGTCTGAAAGTGTTGTTGAACCCCATTCAGTTCCTAAAACCCATTTGCTGAATGAGTAGAGTGCATTTGCGCCATTCATCTTTGGAGAGTATGAAAGAGTAATGACATCTCCTGTTTTGTATGTCGCAGTGTATTCTCCAGTATCAGATCCCATGACAGAACCTTCATAGGCTCCACCAGAGAAGTTTGCAATGTGCACTTGAACAGTTTTTGCTGTCCAATATGCATACAATGTGTGATTTTCTTCTCTTGTCACACTTGTTGTTTCTTCGATCTTTGTCTTTCCAGAAACGCTTGCATTGTCAGCAAGTTTTTCTGTGTACCAACCAGCAAAGTTATAACCAGCCTTTGTTGGAGTTGGAAGTGTTCCATAAGTTTCTGCAAATGTAACCGTCTTGCTTGCAGTTCCAACAGTTCCACCATTTGCGTCAAATGTCACAGTTGGTGTCTTTGGAGTTGCACTTGCAGTGATTACAATGTTTCCAACAACCTTATCTGCAAAGATATTGATTGTTGCGTTTTGTTTGTCTGTGTCAACCACATATGTGTAATCAGTGTTAACGTTTGCTGCCTGACCATTGATTGTCACTGAAATTGAGTTTGGCAAATCATATCCATAAACTCTGTGAAGATATGCACTGTAAGCTACACCACTTGTTGCAGAATCAGAGCCTGTGTATGTGATATTCTCCAAATCGAATGTCACAGTGTTAACACCTGCAACGCCAGTAATGATGATTTCAACATTTTCATTGATATATCCGCTGTTGATTGTAAGTGTTGCAGATTTGTTTTCATTTGTTCTTGTGTAAGTATAACCAGAATCAATAACTGAATTTCCAACCTTAACAATGATTGTTGAAGGCAAAGAATATCCAGTGTTTGCTGTGAATGTTGCAGTCACATTTGCACTGTGAGATGCAACTGATTTTGTTGAATTTTCTCCAACTGTCACATTTTGAGTTGTGTATGTCACAGTTTGAGTGTTTGCTGTCCATTTTGCATACAAAGTATGATTGCTTGAGTTTACAACTTGTGTTGAACTTGTAACTTCGTTTATGCAACCAGCTTCTTTGAACCAACCACCAAATGTGTATCCAATTCTTGTTGCTGTTGCAAGTTCTCCATAAGTTCCATTGAATGCAACAACTTTTGAACTTGGAGAAATTGAAACATTATCTCTTGCGTAAGATGTTGTGATGTTTGAGTCAAATGTAACAACGATGTTGTCTTTTGCTGTCCATTGTGCAAACAATTCGCTGTCGCTTGTTGCAATCCAGTTTCCGCTTGCATCAGTCCAACCTGAAACATTTGCAATCAAAGCACCAGCATTTGAGATCACTTGAACTCCACCACTTGCAACAGTCCACCAACCATTGAAGTTGTATCCGTCTCTGCTTGCAACTGGAGAGATTTTTGAACCAGAAATTTCATTAGGGAATGTTGATGCAGTTCTGCCTGTGTAGAAACTTGTGTCAGCGTATGCAATGTAAACCAAACCATTAGAAGGAGTGATTGTAACATCTGAAGTTCCTGTTCCTTGGTTTGCATTCAATTTAACTTCATAAACGTTTGCTTGCCACAATGCATTCAAAGTTACATCGCCATACATTCCACCAAGATTCTTTTGTGCTGGATATTCTGTGTTTAATACCCAGTTTCCTTCAACATCTGTAGCTTTCCAATTCATAAATGAATAACCACTTCTTGTGATGTTTGGAAGGGAATCACCACTTTCGATTGTATAAGTTGTCACAGCAGAAGGATCCAGTGTTCCGCCATCATTAACATAAGTGATGGTGTAATCAATGATGTCCCAATGAGCATAAAGAACTTGACCATCAAGATTTGATGTTGTCCAGTTGTTTTCAAGCACACCATTGCTGTTGATAACCATTGTTCCATCTGTTTCGTCTGTAAACCAACCAAGGAAGTCATAACCATTTCTTTGTGCCTTTGGAGCAATCACATCTCCTTCAGGAGCATAAGGATATGCATCTCCCGTTCTTGCAGCATAGATGTTTTTGCTGTCATATGTGATGTAAATTGTTCCGTCTGTTTCAACAAAACTTGGTTGTGATTTTGTTGAAGAATCATAATTAAGATTCAATGTAACTTCAACAGTGTTTGCATTCCAATTTGCTGTTAAAACACTGTTTCCAGCACCAAATGTGAATGTTGTTCCACTGAGATTTCCAAAACCACCTGTAAGTGTCCAGCCAGAGAAAGTATATCCTGCTCTATCTGGATTGTTTACAGTATAGGTTTCTTCAAAATATCTTGTAATTTGTGTATCTTCACTTGAAGAATCATACTGACCACCATTAGGTTTGATTGTCAATGTGTATTGATTTCTTGAATAGTAAAGTTTGAATACAGTTGTTCCAACAACTTGACCATCACGATATTCAGCAGTCAAAACTTTCGTCATATCTTCAGCAGTTGTTTTATTGTTATCGAATGAGAACCCTGCCTTTGTGTAAACTGTTGAGCTGATTGTAATTTCAGTGTTGATAAGTCCAGAAAGTCCATTGGTAATCACTTCTGAAGGAGCGCTATCTTCTGGATAATTTCCATTTGTATCCATCAAATATACATTGATTTTGTAAGTAACCTGTCCTGGTGTTGCCACTACTGAAAGTGAAACATTTGAAGCAGGCATACCAAATGAATTTGATGAGAATGCCAAACCTTCTGGAGAAATCACTGCAAAGCTTGGATTTGTGTAACCTGCCAAAAGTCCAGCAGAAACTGTGACTGTTTCACCAAAGAAAATTCCACTGAATGTCACATTCTTTCCAGAAGTGCTTCCGGATAATGTTCTTGTTCCGTTTGTTTGTGTGTCTTTTGCTGTTGCAGAAACAGATGCAATTCCTGTCTGCATTTCAACAGTCATTGAATATGCATCTCTTGTGTAGAGCAAATAAACCCTAAGTGAACCATCTGCTTGAACAACAAGACTGTTTCCTGCGACATTTGTCACAACGGTTGAAGATTTGGTAAATCCAGTCAAAGTTTTGTAATAAGAATTGATTGTATCTTCAGAAATTGTTGAACCACTTATACCCTGTTTTGTTTCTGCACTGCCTGTCAATGTGTAGTTTGACATATCAGAAACGCTGAATTCTGTTCTGCCATTCTTTGCTGCATCAATTGTCTGTGTATAGTGGTAAACAGTGTAATCAACAGAACCAGCAGTCCAGATTGCATACAATGTTATACTTCCACCATCGTTTGCAACAAGACCTGTGTTGTTGCTTGATGTGATTGTTGTTCCAGTTCCATCTGCCTTTGTGTTCCAAGAAGCAAAAGCATAGCCCGCTCTGTCATATCTTGAAGAAATGTCAACTGCTTGATTGTAATAATATTCCGCAACCTTTGACATTCCGTCTTTTAAAACGGCTGTTCCTTGATAGTTGCTATCATTTGGATCGTATGTCACAGTATAAGAATTTGCTTGTCTGATTGCATAAAGATTGAGATTTCCATTGATTGTGTAGGTCATATCGCCAGGATTATATATTGTTCCACCTGTTGAACTTGTTGCCCAATATTGGAAAGTCCAACCAGTCACATCGAAATTAAACAAACCGTTATTAATGCCAAGAACAGTGTATGTTTGGTCAAACGTAGCCTTCAAAGTGTCTGCTTGATTTGTTGTCGTGTCGTCAAAGTTCTTAAAGTATGTAACAGTAAACTGTCTTGCTGTCCAATGAGCATACAAGGTGATTTTGTATGTTCCGTCCTCATAAACAACGCCAGTTCCAACAACGGACTCATTTGTAATTTGTGTTCCGCTTGTTGCATCTGTAAACCAACCACTGAAGCTGTACCCATCTCTAGATGCATTAACAAGTCCAATCTTGCTTGTTGAAGAATTTGCCTTGTCATAAATTGCCTCAGAATAGTTTGTCCCATATTTCACATAAAGTGTTGTGTGAGAAACTGTAGGAGTTGTACTTCCAGTTCCTTTGTTTACATTCAAAGTAACTTCAACATAATCTGCTTCCCAAATTGCATATATGTCAATATTGCCAGAATTTGCGAGATTCAAAACAGAGTTGTTTGTTGAGCTGAAAGTTCCGTTATTTCCAGAGATTGCTCCATTTGTCAAACCTGTAATTTGAGAACCATCACTGTTGAACCAACCTTTGAATGTGTAACCCGTTCTCTTAACTCCAGCAGTGAATGTTCCTGTTTGATCAAATGTTGCAGTGAGTTGAGAATTTGCAACAGAAACTGTAACATTGTTTCCTGCTGTCAAACTTGTGATAGTTCCACCATTTCCATTCAAGGTGATGGTGTATTTGTTTGCTGTCCATTGTGCATAAAGGGTTGTTGCAGTCGCTGTTGTCCAGTTGGAAATCAAAGTTCCGTCTGCATTGATAACTTTTGTTCCATCTTTTGCTGCAGTAAACCAACCGTTGAAAGAATATCCATTTCTGCTTGCAACTGGAGCAATGGTATCTGAAGAACTCTGTCCTGCATAAATATCTTTGCTGTCATATTTGATGTAAATTTTGTTGTCTGTCAAACTTGGTGTTATGGTTGCAGATGTTGATCCATTGCCACTGTTAACATCATTGACATTCAAAGTTACTTCAATCTTATTTGCGGTCCAAGTCGCAACATAAGTTCTATTTCCCAAACTTTGTGTTGGAATGGTTGAAGCCTTTTCACTAGCTGTGATAACACAATTTCTTTCATCGCTGCTTGCACCAGCATAGAACAATATGTAAACCACGCAATTTTCTGTTGCAGTATAAGTTGAAGAACTGCTCAAATTTCCCAAATAATTTCCTGAGAAGTCAAAGATTCTCCATCTCACATTTGCATTTCCACCAGTGATTGTGTATGTCACACCAGCCTTCAAACTTATTGCTTCAGAATAGATTGAATTTGGATATGATGAATCAGGTCCAAATACACCTGTGTTCAAACCGATAAATCCATTATACCAATTCTTGATTGTGAATGTTTCTGTCCAACCTGCAAATGAATATCCAGATCTTGAAACATTTGAAGCCGTAGGTAAAGTTATTGCACTTGATGTGTAAGTGTAACTTGTTGGTGCGGTATAACTTGAAGCCCAAGCACCATTATTAAGATTATAAGAAATTGTAAATTGTTTTGGTGTCCAAGCTGCGGTCAAAACCACATTTCCGTATTTGCCATTTGACACCGAGGAACCTTGTTCAATTGCTGTAGTTCCCCAATTTCCAGTGCCATTTGGAGTCCAGCTTGTAAGATCATAACCGATTCTTATTACATGATCAACACCTTTCAATTCAATATTGTCATGAATTGTGTATTGTTGAGTCGATGTCGAACCATTAATCCATGTTCCAGTTTGTCCCGTAGGGAATGTATATGTGATTGTGTAAGTTGAATAATTGTAGTCAAGTTCAATAACCAAAGAACCATCACCACGAACAGTAAATTGTTGAACATTGCTTCCCGAAGGTGTTGAACTTCCACCAATGTAATATCTGTTTGTTGCATATTGATATCCATTGATTGTTCCAACCATTTCTCTGATTTCATCAAGAGTCAAAACTGTGTCAGTTGGAGCTTTAGCCTGAACTGCAGTGGTTGCATTCGTGTATGAACCATCTTTATTTTGAGTTCTGTATTGAACTTTGTAATCAACTTCGACAGCATTTGAATGTGAAGCCACATAGTAAACACTTGAAGGTGACAAATATCCATTATCAGTTGGTCCAAACAAACTGTAGTCAAAAGTGAACGTATAAGTTGCTGTTCCATTTTCAGAGTCAATGCTACCAACTTGAGCAGTTGGATTTTGGCTTGTTCCAGCTGTCCAATTTTGGATTGTATAACCAGTTTTTGGAGCGGCAGTTACTGTCACACTTGTTCCATAGGCAATTTGAATTGTTCCATTTGCTTGGATTTGTCCACTTTGTCCCGAAATGGAAATACTGTCAACACCAGTTCCAACAGTGTAGTTCAAAGTGTATGTATTAACAGTCCATTGAGCATATAATGTCACTCTAGTGTTTGCATTTTTCCAAATACCACCAGTTTCCAACCAACCACTGATATCTCTATCTTTAACAACAGAACCATCTGCATTAAAGATTTTTTCTCCTTTTCCATTTTCTGCAGCGGTATAGAAACCATTAAATGTGTAACCAGTTCTCCAAGCAACTGCATTTGTGATTTCGCTTGGTTGAGTATCAAGTTTTTTGATATTTTCAGGAACATTGTCATACTGTGCAGTATGTGATGTCGGACCATAACCCCCACCATTCATATCAAAATTAATCGTGATTTGAGATGTGTTTGCAGTCCAAACGGATTCCAAGGTCACATGACCATATTCAGAATGTCCTTCAGCCAGAGAATATCCTCCAGCAATGTAACCATCGACATTGGCAGCGTTGGTCCAAAGTGTAGATGCTCCGGTTGAATTTGTTGCTCTCCATCTAAGAGAATATCCTGTCTTATTGATTTGACTTCCAACATTATATAATGTAACAGCATTGCCGATTTGATATGTTTGAGTGTTTGAAACTCCATTAAAGGTTGCTCCATCAGTCAAAACATATGTGATTATAAATGTTGCTTTCTCCCATTGTGCATAAATTGTTGTTGTCGTTGAAATTGCCCAATTGTTAATCAACGCACCTGCTGCAGAAATGTATTGAGTTCCACCAGATGTTGCTGAGAACCAACCAAGGAAATTATAACCATTTCTTCTTGCTCTAGGAATTGCTGTCGCACTTCCTGTTGCACTTGTATAAATGTTTTTGGAACCATATTCAATCCAAACTGTATTGTTTGTAATTGTGTTAGAGTCAGAATAAATTTCTCCGTTTTCAGCTGAAAGAACAACTTCCACCCTGTTTGCTGTCCAAATTGCATACAAAGTTGTATTTCCGGCTGTTGTATAGGTGTATTCAGTTGAAGCTTTTTGATATGCACCAGCAAGTGAAGTTTGGCTTGTGCTCCAACCTGCAAATGTATAACCAGTTCTGCTGAATGTGTTGTTTGGAGCAGTTGTAAACACCGCATCATAGGTTACATTTTGAGTTGTTGTAGTTGCCGTTCCATAGTTTGAATTATAAGTAATAACATATGGATTTGCTGTCCAAATTGCATACAAAGTTGTGCTTCCTGCTGTTGTGTAAGTATATTCAGTTGAAGCTTTTTGATATCCACCAGCAAGTGAAGTTTTGCTTGTACTCCAGCCTGCAAAGGTATAGCCAGTTCTTGTGAAGGTGTTGCTTGCTTTTGTTGTGAACCTAGCATTGAAGTTTATATTAACAGTTTGGTCAGCACCCGTTCCACCATTTGCATTGTAGGTGATTGTATATGAGTTTGTCTTCCAAACAGCATACAATGTTGCATCGGTTGCCTTGTCCCAATTCTTTGCAACAGTAAAGCTTCCGTTTTCATATTTAATATAGTCTGCCAAAGCCACAGTGTTTGCGGCACTGTCTGCAATTTCGCTATCCGCATATCCAAGGAAGGTGTAACCTGATCTTGTTGGCACCAAGAAAGTATAGGCAGTTGTCCCTGTCTCAGTCGTGTAATAACTTTGTGTTCCATAAACAACATAGGCATCAACATCTGCACCATCTGCAAAAGTTCCACCTTTTGCATTGAATGTAACTTCATATCTGTTAACAGTCCATTGAGCTGATAATGTTACATTTCCGTACATACCTGTCAAAACTTTTGTTTTGTCAGTTGCGTTGCTTGCTGTTGGATTTGCATAAACTTTGTTCAATTCCCAGTTTCCGGCAACCACTGTTGCTTTCCAACCTGCAAAAGTATATCCAGTTCTTGAAACACTTGTAGGCAAAGAAGAAGTTGAATTAACAGTGTATGATGTCACAGAACCTGAGTTAATTGTTCCACCATTTGTTTCGTATGTGATTGTATATGTAACTTCTTTCCAAACTGCATAGAAGGTCTTTTCGGCAGCACTTCCTGTGAACAAATCATTTGGTTTGACAAGGTTGTTTATTGCACCGTCCCCTGTAGTTGTTGACCAACCCATGAATTCATATCCATTTCTCAAGACTTTTGTCTTGCCCTCTTCTGTTGCAGTTCCGTCTTCATTTACATAAGGGAGAAGATATGCAGTATTATAAGTCACATGTCTTTTAACTCTATCTTTAGCATATGTAGAACCCTCTATTAATTCATAATATTGCCATTCATCTGTCGGAGTAATAACATCAGAACTTTCTCCACCAAATAGGAAGACATCCCAAGCGGTCACATTAAATCTTGAATATAAAGTCACATCACCATCGTGTTTCCATTTTCCACCACTTGTGTAACCACTAGCATTGTTCACAAGTGCACCATTTGAATCAATGACTTGAATTCCGTCACCATCTTGAGTGGTGTACCAACCAGCAAAGGTGTAACCGGTTTTTTGTGACATTGGCGCAACCAATGAACCATTTGCCAATTTAATTTCATTAGAATCATAAGTCACATAAACTGTGGTGCTTCCACCAACAATGCTTTCACCTTCACCTATTTCCAGTTCAATTTCATATGAATTAACTGTCCAAATTGCATAAAGTGTCACATTGTTGTCAGTCTTATAAACATAACTTGTCCCGGCCGACAAATTTCCTGTTCCTGTAAAGTCTGAATTTGCTGTTGCACCACTGAAACCAGAACCATCAGTATCTTTATTGGTGCTCCAACCTTTGAAGGTGTATCCCTCTCTATAAAGGGTATCACCAGAAGCAGGAACTGCTCTTGTTGTAAATGGACTATTGTAAGTCACACTTTGAGTCGCTGTAGTGTTTGTTCCATCATTTTTGTTATATGTAATTGTATGTAGATTTGCCGTCCATTTTGCATATATTGTTGTGTTCGAAGTAAATTGTGTTGTTGGAGCAACAATTTCTCCGAGATTGTTAATGATTTCCACACCTGTTCCAGTTTTTCCTGTGTAATACCCACCAAAAGTGTAACCTTTGTAAGTAGGTCGAGTTATGCTTGAAGAAGAAACTCCACCAACCAACCAATCAACTTCATAAACTTCTGAAATTGATGTTGTTCCAGACGTTCCTTCATTTGAAGCAACAAAATCATATCCAGACGCCGAAGAAGATTCATAATATTTATAATCCAAAGTGATTGTGTAGGTTTCTGAAGACCATTTAGCAAAAAGAGTGATAGATGTGTTTGTTGTGATGTTTCTGACATACTCTTCATCTAAATACAACACTTCGCCATTTGCTGTTGTTGCCCAACCCATAAACTCATAACCAGTTTTAGTAAAGGCATTTTTTGTCAAACCTTGAGCTTCTCCATATGTGAAAGTTTGACTTGCCATTGTTCCGCTTCCAGTATTGTTATTAAAGTTAACTGTATATGTGTTAGGAATCCATTTAGCATACAAAGTCACACCACTGGTTCTTATCCACTGAGATGACGCATTGGTGTATCCGCTTACATTTGCCACCAAATTTCCAGTATTTGTCAAAACTTTGACATTGTCAGCAGTGTACCAACCATCAAGCACATAACCTGTTCGGCTAACTGAAGTATAACCACTTATGGCTGAAGAATTATATGTGGCAGTAACAGTTGAAGATGAAGCACTGCCACTTGCAGTCAAGGCCTTGTCATTTGCAGAACCATAGAATTTGTTTTCAATCAAATCAACAAAACCTACTCCCTGCACCGAAACAACAGGAACGAAGTTTCTGATTAATTCATCTCCATCCCAAATTTGGAAAGAATAGATTGTTCCACTGAAAATTCTAGATTCCAAAGAACCGCCAGCATTCAATCCACCAAAGAAAATATTCAAATTGGAAGAAAAATCTCCCTTTGAAGAATAATCATAAACCTGGGTGCCATCAAAAACCGCTTTGTCACCATTTATAAAGAAGCTATGACGAGTGTTATATGCGTTAGAAACAGTCACAGTTTTTCCTTGTTCTTGATATTGCATCCAAATTGATGTTGTGCCGTTATTAAAAAGAGCATAACTATCACTAGACCCTGTGCTAGTTCTCGAACCGAAAATCCAACCAGTTGAAGTTGCATTATATTCAACATAAACAGAGATGTTACTGCCGGCCTTCACTCCCGTGTCAATGTAGCCACCATTAAAGTTAACACCATCAACAAAGTTATAACTATCCAAAACGATGTCGTAAGGATTTGCTGTCCAAATTGCATAAAGTGTGATGTTTCCTGCAGTATTATAAGTATATTCCGTTGATGCTTTTTGGTAATTTCCAGCCAAAGATGCGGCATCAGTACTCCAACCAGCAAATGAATAACCTGTTCTCGTAAAGGTGTTGTTTGCCTTTGTTGTGAATTTAGCGTTGTAAGTTACATTCTGTGTTTGAGTTGTTGCTGTGCCATAATTTGAATTATAAGTAATTGTATATGGATTTGCTGTCCAGTTTGCATAGATAGTATATTCAGTTCCAGCAGCACCATTAAAGTGTGTGTTAGCGCCAATAATTTTTCCATCTTTGTCTATTATTTGTGTGCCATTACCATTTGTTTCTGTCCAATATCCAGCAAAGGTATAACCTGTCTTAGCTGGTTTAACAATTGTATTATTTTCAAATACAGTTGATGCTCCCTCATTTGAGTACCAGCCCGTTGCATATTTTTCATATATAACAGTCGTTCCAGCTGTTGTTGCATTTTGATTGTTCAAATTAACTTTATAAACGTTCGCTGTCCAGTAAGCATAAAGATCAGTGTTCCCAATTGTTGAATATGAATATGTTGAATTTGTTCCTTGATAACTTCCAGCCAAGGATGATTCACTTGTACTCCAACCTGAAAGAGTATACCCTGTTCTTGTGAAGGTGTTTGCAGCCTTTGTCGTGAAGTTTTGTCCAAATGTTACGCTTTGTTGCTGGTCTTCACCACTTCCACCATTTGCCTTGTATGTGACTGTGTAAGAATTGTTATCCCATTGTGCATAGAGAGTGACACCACTAGTTCTTGTCCATTGTCCAGAACCGTTAGTATATCCACTTACATTAGAAACAAAAGTACCATCTGCTTCAATAACTTTTGTTCCACCTGTTTGAGATGTAAACCAACCAGCAAGAGCATAACCACCCCTTGTTGCCTCAGCCTTAAGCACTGTTGAGCCAGCATCAACACTAGATTGTTTGTAAGTAGTTCCACTTGCATATTGTGCATAAATTATGTTGTTGTTGTCAGCAATGCCAGATGCCAAAGTTCCACCATTGGCAACACTAAGTGTGATTGCATATCTTTCTGCAGTCCACTTTGCATAAATTGTTGCATGTCCAGTAAATTGAGTATTGGTGTTTGCAACAATGCTTCCGCTATTTAAAATAATCTGCGTCCCATTGCCATTTGTGTTTGTAAAATAACCACCAAAGATATAGCCCGTTCTTTTTGGTGCCGTTATAGAATTTATAGACGATGTAGCACCACTATTTGAGAAATAACCTACTCCATATTTCACATAAATAGGATTTGGGCTTGAGGCAGATGTTGCATTCTGGTCATCTAAAGTGATTGTATAAACATCAATTGACCAATAAGCATAAATTGTTGTATTTGCACTAAATTGAGTATTCCCAACAAGAATTTTTCCAGTTGCATCAATGATTTGAGTGCCCGTTCCTGCTTTCCCTGTGTAATAACCTTGGAAAGTGTGTCCAGTATAAGTTGGCAATGTAGGAACTTTATCTATTGCTGATGTTGCTCCAGAATTTGAATACCAACCTGTTGCATATTTTTCATAAATAGCTCCCGTTCCGGCGGATGTTACTGCCGTACCTGTTGCCGTACTTGATGTTGCATAATATTTGCTGTCCAAAGTGATTGTGTATGTGTTGGCAGACCAAATTGCATACAATGTGGTGTTGCCAGCCGTTGTATATGTATATTTAGTTGATGCTTTTGTATAATCACCAGCAATTGCAGTTCTGCTTGTGCTCCAGCCAGAGAAAGAATAACCAGTCCTTGTGAAGGTGTTGCTTGCCTTTGTTGTAAACTTAGCGTTGTAAGTTACATTTTGTGTTTGTGTTGTTTCAGTCCCATAGTTAGAGTTGTATGTAATTGTATAAGGATTTGCCTTCCAGTTTGCATACAAAGTCACAGAAGCATTTGCTGTGTAAGATGTCGTATATGCAGGAGTATCTGTCAAAGTGGCTGACGTATTCCAACCATTTGCGGTATAACCCGTTTTTGTCAATGAATTTGCTGTTATAGTCAAGTTTGTGCCATGTATCTTGTAGGTAGTCGAAGGCACCGTCCCGCCTGTATTTCCATTACCATTAAATTGCACGGTATATCTTTCAAATACATACACATTGATCGTGGCATTACCAGTTGGTGTCCAAGAATATGTTTTTGTATCTACACTTGATGATGTTGTTGGAGCAGAGCCAATATTGATGTAATAATCATAACTTGATTGCTGTGCTGCTGCAAAAGAAACAGTCAATGCCGTTGTTGAATATGTGTGTTTAACGGTTGCACTACTTCCCCTTGCAATGCTTCCACTTGAAACCGTGCTGCTGCTTTGAGAAATGTTCAAATTAGTCGCATGAGTGTAAGCACTGTTTGAATGATAGTTGATTGTCAAAGTGTATGTGTTGATCTGCCAATATGCGTAAAGAGTAGTGTTCCCTGCGGTCGTATATTTGTAGGTTGTGCTTGCTTTTTGATAAGATCCAGTCAAAGAAGAAGAACTTGTACTCCAACCACCAAAGGTATAACCGGTTCTTGTATAGGTATTGCTTGCTTTTGTTGTGAAGTTTGCATCATATGTTACGGCCTGCGTTTGATTACTTCCCGAACCACCATTAGGATTATATGTGATTGTATAATTGCTTGCTTCCCAAACAGTGTAAAGTTCACCATCTTGAGTGATTGTCACTTCGGTTGCACCCTCACCACCATTGGAATACGCCCATTTATGAGTGTAACCAGATCTAGTGAACTTAACACCAGAAGTTGAATTCAATTTTGAAGAAGCAGTAACATAAGTTCTGATTCCTTGTTTTGTGTAAGTGTTATAGAGCATCACTCTATAATTTCTTGAAGAATCACCATACTGACTTTCAAGCCAAGATAATGGTTTTGGTGTTGCGTTTATGGTGGCAACAGTGTCTTCAGAATCAATCTTATACCCCCATTTTGACTCGAAATCCCAGGCACCAGACCAATATTCTTTTCCTCCAAAAGTTTGAGCCGTCAAAAAGTTGATATCATAAATCGTCGATGAACTTACCGTTCCATCTGCACTAAAGGTTCCGCCAACACTTGTGTTTGATGAATTTCTGTAAACATTTTCTTTTTCAAAACTTTTAACCGTTGTTGACAAAGCCCCTTGATGAATATATACGTCTGTGAAATGGATGTTTATGTTCGAATAGGACGCTGCAAAAATCTGTGTGCTTGCCGCTCCCATTTCAAAAATAACATTTTCAAAATAAACATCAGCACTGACATTAGACAAACTGATGGCACTGTTGAAATATGCGTCTTGAACAACCACAACATCTCCAGATGCAACACTGATGGAAGGATTATATCCCGTGTATTCTTTTGTTGCATTTGCACTTATCATGTCGTCTTCATAATCTTCCACTGATAAATTCTCATCTTCCTCAACAACAGAAGACGATGTTGGACTCATTCCCACATTTGAAAACACCATTCCAAATCCAAATGCAGATGACAGCATGAAGATGCTTGCCATTATGTAAAATCCAAATTTGCGTTTTAATCTATCCATTTCAACAAACTCCTTAATCTCTTTTGGACTTCAAAATTGCTGCCAGACTTTATAGACGCCAAAATTCTCTCAAATCATCAATTCATTTGAGAGAACAAAC